>OFFB01000009.1_pt1 | contig 286530 bp, 261 predicted proteins | sample 1521281 | NCBI WGS metagenome assembly OFFB01 (sample SAMEA3504109, study PRJEB24116) | mouse gut metagenome | biome: mouse gut; feature: mouse-associated habitat; material: faeces | place: Denmark | collected 2011
GGGAATATATACCTGAATCCTGTTTTCTCATTTACACAAAATTGTGGACACTGCCCATTTAAAAGTTGAATTCAGCGATCGCTGAATTCCCTGATAACCTCCTTCAGATGTATTCTTTAGTCACAATTAGTAGCTTTTAGTGTATGCTTTCTATTTTTTTACGAACTTTTGATTGTAATATTTTTCATTTGTTTGTCTGTTGATTAAACTGTCTCGACTATATAAAAAATGGATACCTGATAATTCGGGAATATAACGTCCGGACACATCAACAGAATCAATAACTAATGAATATTCAATTGTAATCAAGCTTCCCAAATCTCCATGACGTTTTCTGAATACCTGTATGATATCAATTAGAATCCCATTCATCAAAACTTTCTATATTCTTCAAATTCTCTTTTACCCCTCTTTTATAGAGATCATACAAATTATGTCCTAGACTATCCTTTACACCAAAAAGCCAATAGGTATCACCAAAAGGAATAGAATATTTTATATACTTTCCTTTTTCATTTTGAAAGTAAAAAGTTGAATCACGAAGCAAATTATATAATTTATACCATGGTTCTTGTTGGGGTAGTGACTTAAAGAAAATAGGATTATTCATGCTCTCAAAGAATAAACACTGCATTATTCTCGCTATTATTGCCATTAAGTTTGCCATATCTTTGTAATCTCTCAATCATCACTCTTCTACTTTCTCTTAATAGCTAAAAAATCTTTGCAAGCGTTCTTCCTTATTAAATACTCTTTCATTCCAAAGTTCATCTAAAACTTTTCCAGAATCATCCATAATCTTACTAGAAATACGAAAATCATTGTGTAATAAACGAATAGATACATTTTCACCATTTGCTTTCAAAAAGCAGAATGTTGAATCAGAAAATAGCCTGTATAAGGCATCCCACGTATGATTAGTTGATAGATTCTGAAAAAAAGACTTATTCTTTTTGCTTACATAGTGCAATGTTTGAGAATCATGAGGAGCGACTTCTACAGGAAATGATTCTTGTATAAAAAGTTCAAGTGTATCAATTCCATTTACGACTGTATAGGTTCTCCCTTGGTTATCAGGAAAGAAAACAAATGCAGAATCGGTTCTATTATAGATATCAATTTCGCCTGAAACCTCTTGTATATAAAAAATCAGACTATCAGGAATTAAAGTATCTGATCTCGAAAGCACCAAGTTGTGAGAAGACAAACACATGAAAAGAGCGTTATCGTTCGGTTTACCTCCTGAAAGATAAGGCCAAAGATCGGAATACTCAATTAGTCTAACACGTACTGTACTATCTTTGATTAATACTCTATCTTTTTTATATTTGGAAATACCTAGAAGCCAGAAATCTAAGTTTGAACTTTCAAAAGTTGCATTGTATTGATTAGTTAACTTATATACTTGCTCTGCAGATAATTCTGGCTCATCCAATTCTGTAAAACAAAAGTATTTACCTTTCTCTCTTATTATTTTAGACGGGTATTCCGGTCTACTGAACGGACTATTCATGCCAGAGATTTCGTAGACACTATTTGAATCGTTCGTTGCCAACTCATATAGATGAATATAGTCATCAACGATATATCCGCTATCTACAAGGGGAATGACATAATTAATAGCCCTCTGATAGAAATCATTCGACCTATAAGTGCAGCCCCAAAGAATGCACGACAGACAAATTAATATAGCTTTTGTTCTATCCATGATCAATATCTTTTTAATAAATACCTAACTGCCTTAAAAGGTCAACTGCACTTTGAATGGGTATCTCTCTAATGTTCGATTGGGTACCATTATATTCATATAAAGTTTGGTTAGCTTTAAAATACACACCATTTCTTGCAGAACTTCGCTTGGCATTCTCCATATCTTTATCAGAGCCTCCCTTAGTACCATTAGGATCAGGATGAGAATGAATATTTACTACTTTTGTACCATTTACAGACAATTCTTTTTGAGCGTAATCTCCATTTTGAACATTGTTTTCTTTCTGATCCGTAGCAACAACAGCTGTAAATGCACCATCATCATTGTATACATCGAACTTCCATTCAGCCTTACTGTTATCTGCGGCAAATTTGAAAACTTCTGCAGCATCCTCTATATTTCGAGTGCTACCATAAGTACTATATCCTTCTTCTTTCTTTTGTACTTCTAACATTTGAGAGAGTAAACCGGATTTTACTGTAATACTTTTCCCCATAGGGCTTTTGCTATTTCCTGAATAACTATGGAGTTTATCAACGCCACTTTTCCCTCTTTGTGCATAAGGGGTACAATTATGCAATCTACCTCTAGGTTCTAAAAGATAATCATCCTTTCCGTCTGGATCAATTCTGTTAATAGGGTTATTTTTGCAATAAGCATAAAGATTTGTTGAATAATACTTCTCCGTCAACGGATCCACCGTCGTAAATCGCCCTAATGCCCCATCATACATTCTCGCCTCATAATCATACCAATCAACCCCATGTATTCTATCCAATTCCTTCCCATTATATTTATAAGACTGAATACCTGAAGTAGTAGTATTTACCTCAAACAAACCGCCAAAAGGATAATAATGGTTAATCTGCTCAACCGTACTTGCCTGATTTATGACAACCCGATTATTGCCTTGATGATCTTTCAAGTAATAATGATAAATAGGAGCATCTCCACTTAACGTCACATAACCCTCTTCAGTGAGAATCATGCTTAGAACTCCATTCTCATAGATCACATTATTACAATAGTCAGTAGTATTAGTCTGAGAAATCTGACTACTTGCCAATTCCTTTATCTGTCCCATTGGTACGGAAATATTGGCAATTGCTGTTTTATGGGTTACTCGTCGTTTCATACCATCAGCACCATATAAATAATCCGTGCTATTACCATTTGCGAATTGTAGTGCACTTGGCAAATTTAAACTATTATATTGAATCTTAGCTATTTTCTTATTATAATCTTGTTCTAAATTACCATTAGAGTCATATTTGTACTCCTGAATAGAAGTTTTATTGCCATCAACGAAGTTAAATGCACCATTATAAAGAGGATCTGTTGCGGCATCGGTCACATTATTAAGTTGATTGCCCACATACGTTATGGATAAATCATCAATCTTTCCATAAGTACTTCTACTAACCTTACCATATCTTTGTAGACCGGTAATGTTTCCATTATAATCATAACCGATCACATTCTCTGAGAAATTTTTTCCTGTAGGAGGAGTGATACTTGTTCCTTCGCCATAAATAGCATTTCTCATGCGACTCATATTATCATAAGTAAACTTATAACCACGTATACCGTCTTCCCCACTCTTCCAAGTCATACTTCCAATATTGCCATTATAACATTGACTTCCACTCCCTGTGTTATAATAAAGATTTTGTTCGAAAAGTCTTCCGTTGATTTGGGTCAACCAATTACGTATATTATATTCATAAGTCAGCTTATGTCCTGAAGTGCCATGATGTGTTTTGGTTTTTAATCTCCCTAACTTATCATAGGTATTGATAGCAAGCTTTACTTCACTATTCTCATTTAATTTGTGTCTTACTTCTTGCAGGCGTTCTGCATGATCATAAACATAAGTATATAATTCTGTTGCATTTATTGCTGTATGTGTATGACTTGCTGTTAATGGTTTATCAGTAAAGGAATAAGTAATATTATCCACTTCATATTCATTCATATGATTGCTTGAGACCTTTTTTGTCATTCTGCCTTTGACATCGTAATAATTAGCGGAATATAGTTTCTTACCATCTTCCAAAATAGTAACGACATTACCGGTTAGATAGCCTTTGGCATTGCTGCCCATTGAGAAATGTGGTACACCGGAAAATCCTGTTAATGAACAAAACTTATAATCGTCGTAATAATTCACAATATGTATTTCTTTGACCTTATCAATCGGTATAAATGTAGAATAATATCCACTTCCCCCCAAACCTGTATTGCTATTTTCTCTGTAGCAAGTTACTACTACATCGGGAATTAAATTTAGCCGGTCTATTTCCATACAAATGCCTTGTATTGTAAGACGATTCAACCTATCATACAAATAGAAAGTCCATTCGTTTTGTAACCGTTGATTGCCATCTTGCGAGAATATGAGTCTGTCCAACTTATCATATACATATTTAATAGCTTCTGCTCCCGGCATCTTTTTCTCTATGCACAATTGTCTTCCCATATATTTATATTGGAAAGCATACATATTCAGATTGGCATTTGTCTGATACATCGGTTGAAGAACGTATCGTAAATTATCAAGTCCATCATACACATAATATGTATCAAGAATTTGACTTCCTGAGATTTGTCGTGTTAATATGGTATGTCCCGACTTATCTGTAAAAGTATACTCAACGTTATTATCTTCATCAGTACTTTTGGTTACATATAACTGTCCTGCGGCGTAATACTGATTGCTGGACACCAAAGCTCCGTTGTCATTAACCATGTAATTAAGACAGTTTAATGGAGAAGAAGTGGTGTTATCTCAGAAACTCTGCCTATAGCATCATACTCATAGAATGTTTTTAATCCATTGGGTGACCTTACTTCACTAACTCCGTATAATGGATTATAAAGCCATGTGGTAACTTCACAATCAGAAAATATATTTTGCAAATTATAGAGTGAAGTACTATTGGGGATATTTGAGCTACACAGAGTATTCAACGAACTTTCTCCTAATCGAGACAGTACTTTGGCATATGTAATATTAGTAATTTTTGCAATAATCCGGGAATATTTATATCCCCATAAATAAACAACCGACGAACTGTCTTGATAGGTTACTTCGACAGGATTCCATTTACTATCATACTTATATGAAACAGTACGTCTTTTGGGTGATATATTGCTTGACTCCGTACTTGAAAGCAATGTGAATTTAGTAAATGCATTTCCATACTTATTTTCTAAAATGGCTGTTGAACTGCCTGATGTACGTTTATATCTCATTATTGCAGTAAGTACATTATAGTCCAAGTGATCTTTATAGAAAGAAGAATCGGCAGCATATTTATATGTCTCCTGAATGTAGTCGGAACGACTGGTACTTGTTTGACAGGTTGATATTTGATTACGTTGATTATATGTATAAAGTTTTTCTTTGCTTATTGGTACTGAATTGAAATACTCAGTTTCTGTTTGTTGAGTTAACTGGATGTCATAAGCAATGTATGGATATAAAGTTATAAAAAAACGTCCATTATATATGTATGGATTATAATAAGGATGTGCTTCAATTGAAAGGCAATGATTTACAGGACCAACATAATTGTCTATGACTTTTATATTGACTAATTCTTTAGCCTTATTGGCAATGGAGTATTCATTAATTTCTTCTTTTACGAGTTTATTATTTGCATCATATGTACTTTTCCTGATTAAGCGTCCACTGTAGTTCTCTGGAAAATAGCAAAGTGTAGCATCTGTTTGTGCATCATATCTGCGAAATTGATGGTCTACTATGCTATGTATAGGACAATTATCCAGACCATGACGGATATTATGATCAGTCACAAAGTTAATAGGAATCATCAACAGACCGGAACTTTTATGATTATCCAATTCGTAAAGATATTTGGTTCTCTCTAAGATTTCTCCTGTATTATTCCTTTGGGTAATAGTTTTTATTCTCACTCCGGCACCAATATGTTCCAAAGTGTCTATATCTACATTGAATATTTGTGATTTGTAAGTTAATGTTGCAGCGCTAACATTACGGGCGGTGTAACCTTGATTGGGAACTGTTGACGCTAAAGTAGATGACATTACATAATCCCCAGCTTCCAATGTAAATGATTCAACAACATGATATGAATGTTCATCAGTTACATTTTGTGATGTCACATGATTTTAGAATACCTCCTCCGGTAGAACCAACCTGCCTGATAATTGTTCCTGAACCTTCGACTTGACTCGCTGAATAATCATCAAAACGGACTGTTACATTTATGGTTACAGTTTGTGCAAATGGAATATTGAAAGTTACAAATGGAGTGGAAAACTCTGCATTATTGTTATTCACCGTATTTAAATATGCCAATTTAGGAGCATACTTTTCTAAATCTTCTTTTGAAATGACTTTGGCATTAGTAAAAGTATGAGGTTCAAATTCGAATTCTACACTACCTCCCGTCGGGTATGTTATTTTTTTTAGCATATTAGCCGTTATATATTTACGACTCGCATTCCTGACAGCTGTTTGTGCTGGTAGCTCCTGTCCCTGAATTATAAGTGCGTTTTGATTAATTCCTAATCCTTCAATAGAGGGTATAAGTGTGTGGCGGTAACCGGTAAGTGAAGATATATTTTCTGCGCCATTGTAAAATCCCCAATAATCCATAGCGAAGGATGTTTTATATGGCAACGGTTGTTCTCCATTATAAATAAATGAATATGTTTCCCCTTGTACCTTTATTGGGTTGAATAGTGGTTATCTGACATTTCATTAGTTTGTCTCCTGAGCGAGGGAGATTATAAGATGTGTTCAAGGTTTGACTATAAACACATAAAGGGAATAAGAACCCCACGAGAACAGTACATAATGTCTTTCCCATAGTCATTTGATTTTTAATAGTTAACGCTCTAAATATACCCAAAAGAAGTGACAAAGAGAATTTATTTGAGTATGAAATGCACAGTTCTGTTCTTTAACATAAAAAAATAGGGCGAAGCCTCCGCCCCGCCCTATCTCCTTTGTGATACTTGTAGATTAATTAAAGAATTCCCTTTACTGTTTCCAACATTCCTTTTTCCTGAATAGAATCCAGATTAGCTTTTACAGCAGCGGTAAGTCCCGAGATGTTATTCAAATCTTCGCCCCAAATAGAAGTTGCAGCAAGTACGCCTTCGGTTACTTTCTGGGTATCGCCTGTTGCCCACAGGTCTTTCAGCAATTGCATGATTTCCGGAGCATCGTTCGGGGTGATCTCAGCACCGTCTTCACGAACACCACCTTTATAATATGTGATGATAGCGGCCAAACCGAGAACCAGCCCCTTAGGCAATTCACCTTTGCGTTGCAGATAAGTCTTCAAACCAGGCAGGTCACGAGTTTCATATTTCGGGAAAGAGTTCAGCATAATGCTGGTAACGGCATGGTCAACAAACGGATTGTTGAAACGCTCCAATACATCTTCCGCAAACTTCTTCAACTCATCTTTCGGCAAGTTCAATGTTTCCATCAACTCATCGAACATTACCTTATTGATGTACTGACCAATAACCGGATGTTGACAAGCATCACGCACAATGTTTACGCCCGACAAGTAAGCTACCGGAGAAAGAACAGTGTGAGGGCCATTCAGCAACGTTACTTTTCTTTCGTGATACGGTGCTTCAGAAGGAACGAACAATACATTCAAACCAGCCTTGTCAGCAGGGAATTCTTTGGCAATCTCCTGCGGGGCTTCGATGACCCAGAGGTGGAAGATTTCAGCCTGTACCACCAAATTATCATCATACTGTAATTTTTCCTTGATTGCTGCAATATCCTTGCGCGGGAATCCCGGAACAATACGGTCAACAAGCGTAGCGTATACACCACATGCTTCTTCAAACCAAGTCTTGAATTCATCACCCAATTGCCATAATTCGATATATTGGTAGATGGTTTCTTTCAGCTTGTGACCGTTCAGGAAGATAAGTTCGCAAGGGAAGATAATCAGACCTTTGCTCTTATCACCGTTGAATGTCTTGAAACGATGATACAGTAGTTGGGTCAGTTTGCCCGGATAAGAAGAAGCCGGAGCGTCAGCCAGTTTGCAGGAGGGATCGAAAGCGATACCGGCTTCCGTTGTGTTGGAGATTACAAAACGCATTTCCGGTTGCTCAGCCAACTTCATGAATTCATCGTTCTGAGTGTAAGGATTCAGTGCACGGCTGATAACGTCGATCATTGTCAGGCTATTGACAGTTTCTCCTTTATCCAATCCTTGCAGGTTTACGTGATAAAGATCATCCTGTGCATTCAGCATGTCTACCATACCTTTCTCGATAGGTTGAACTACTACAACACTGCTATTGAAATCAGCCTTTTCGTTCATGTTATAAATGATCCAGTCGATAAATGCACGTAAGAAGTTTCCTTCACCGAATTGAATGATACGTTCCGGGCGCTGAGCCTTGGAAGCGGTCTGTTTGTTTAATGCTTTCATGCTTAAAAAACGTTTTTTAAATGATTGATATTATGATGTTTATTCAAATTCAAAATAGAAATTGATGTTTTCTTTCATCAGGATGTCGATAGGCATATACTTTACACCGGTCACCGGACGTTTGAATACGACATGGTCGCACAGAGCTTTTACACCGCAGTATCCTTGCAGTCCCGGGCGTTGTCCAATGAGATAATTTACTTCACCGGATTTCAGGTATTCCACGTTTTTGGGCAGAAGGTCATATCCAACCAATCCTTCCAAATGGTGTCCTGTTTCCTGTAGATATCCTGCCACCTGGTAGACACGTGAGTTAAAAACGGCTCCTAATACTGCCTTGGGATGTGCGGCAAAGAAATCTTCCAATGTCCGGCGGTTGGCTTCATCATCTTCTTTATTCAGTACTACATCGTGAACCACCAGATTCTCATGTTCCTGTGCAATAAAATTCATGAAACCGTCCATGCGTCGTTGCATCTGTATTTCTGCCGGACTATTCTTTTTATTATTAAGAAATAGTATCAGTTCCTGTCCTTCCTTGTACTTGCGCATCAGGATTTTAGCAGCCATATACCCGCTTGTTTGGGAGTCCTGGCCGATGTAGCAGAGTGCATGGGTGTCTTCTATATTAAAGTCGACAAATGCGTAAGGTATCTTTTTCCCTTCCAGATAAGATGTCAGCGATATTGTCTCTTCACGGAAATTGGGGGCGATCAATACGGCATCCACTATTTCTTTGCGGAGCTTCGCGCAGGCTTTTTCATAAGAAAGCCGGTCGGCATGATGGTAGCACAAAAAGTCCACGCTTACATTAAAAGGACACAACTCTTGTGCGGCACGGTTGATACCTTCTGCAACGGAATGCCAATAGTCATGTTCCACATAATAAGGTATAATACACAGAACACGGTAGCGCTTCTTGGCTGCCAGACCAATGGCAAACATATTAGGATGATAGTCTATCTCATCAAGCACTTTTTGAACCTTCTCCCTGCTGGCAACAGAAACATCTCCCCGATTGTGCAACACGCGGTCCACAGTTCCGGCAGAAACACCCGCCATGCGGGCAATGTCTTTAATGGTGTAGTTCTTGTTTTCCATATTCTTTGTCTCATTCGTTTTAAGGCACTAAAGGTTCAATGTCTAAAACTTAAATATTATAAATATTTGCGGCAAAGATACGAATTATTTTGTTTCTCCAAGTAAATTTTCTACTTTTGTGTTCGATAACGGTTAATAAAAGCAAAAACCAATATCTTGCCTATTAGCTTTACAATCAATACTATATAGGTATAGAAAAGAGAAAGTAATATTTTTATATACTAAAAACACAGTAGAATGAAAAAATTTATGGATGAAAACTTCTTGTTGCAGACAGAAACCGCACAGAAGTTGTATCATGAACATGCGGCCAAGATGCCGATTATCGATTATCACTGTCACTTAATCCCTAAAATGGTAGCAGACGACTATCAGTTTAAGTCATTGACTGAAATCTGGTTGGGCGGCGACCATTATAAATGGCGTGCTATGCGTACCAATGGTGTAGACGAACGTTTCTGCACAGGTAAGGATACTTCCGACTGGGAAAAATTTGAAAAGTGGGCTGAAACCGTTCCTTATACTTTCCGTAATCCTTTGTATCACTGGACACACCTGGAGTTGAAGACAGCGTTCGGTATCGATAAGATCCTGAGCCCGAAGACTGCCCGTGAGATTTATGACGAGTGTAATGAGAAGCTGGCTCAACCGGAATACTCTGCTCGTGGCATGATGCGCCGTTATCATGTGGAAGCTGTTTGTACTACGGATGATCCTATTGATTCTCTGGAATATCATATTCAAACACGCGAAAGTGGTTTTGAAATCAAGATGTTGCCGACATGGCGTCCTGACAAGGCAATGGCTGTAGAAGTTCCTGCTGACTTCCGTGCATACGTTGAGAAACTGGCTGAAGTAAGCGGTGTTGCTATCTCTAATTTCGATGATATGATAGCTGCCTTGCGCAAGCGTCATGACTTCTTCGCTGAACAAGGTTGTAAATTGTCCGACCACGGTATTGAAGAATTCTATGCAGAAGACTATACAGATGCTGAAATCAAAGCTATATTTAATAAGGTATATGGTGGAACGGAACTGGCTAAGGAAGAAATCCTGAAATTCAAATCAGCTATGCTGGTTATCTTCGGTGAAATGGACTGGGAAAAAGGCTGGACACAACAATTCCACTATGGCGCTATCCGTAACAATAACAGTAAGATGTTCAAGTTGCTTGGTGCTGATACCGGTTTTGATTCTATCGGTGAATTTACTACTGCTAAGGCAATGTCTAAATTCCTCGACCGCTTGAATTCCAAAGGCAAGTTGACGAAGACTATTCTTTATAACCTCAATCCGTGCGCTAATGAAGTTATTGCCACTATGTTGGGCAACTTCCAGGATGGCACGATTCCGGGTAAGATACAGTTTGGTTCCGGCTGGTGGTTCCTCGATCAGAAAGACGGTATGGAGAAACAGATGAATGCTCTTTCCGTACTGGGTCTGTTGAGCCGTTTCGTAGGTATGTTGACGGACTCTCGTTCATTCCTCTCCTATCCGCGTCATGAATATTTCCGCCGTACATTGTGTAATCTTGTTGGCCGTGATATTGAAAATGGTGAAATTCCGGCTTCTGAAATGGACCGCGTGAACCAGATGATTGAAGATATCAGCTACTATAACGCAAAGAATTTCTTCAAGTTCTAAAAGAAGAATTACTTTTTACCCATAGCAAGGAGTGCATCAAAGTTATATTGATGCGCTCCTTTTCTTTTATACGCAGCCATCGCTTCTTTAAAGAATAGTGTTGCTTACACCCGGGTGTAAGTAGCATTATCTTTTAATAATAACTGATATATCCTTTAGACTTACATGAGATATTATATATACGAGAGAGAATTTTTTCCGATGTTATTGGCTTTTATAAATTATTCATTAACTTTGCGACATCTTTAGGGTTATTCTGATATACTCCTAAGGCGTTACATATTAAATAGTTAGAAGCGTTTACCATATTATTCTTGTCAAAGGAAATCGCCAATTTCAAAAAGACACGAGAATAATAGGCAACAAAACGCTCATGCTCGCTGTATATCTAAATGTATAGTAGGGCGTGGGCTGTTGCCTCATTATCTGTGTCTTGGGTGTTTGGCGATACCTCTTTGACAGATAATGGCAACAGTTCCCACGCTTTCATTTTATTTATAGGTGTCGTATGGGACTTTCGACACCGGATATACATGATGAGAAATACTATATCTGCCTTATGTGCGGCAACTTTTCTGTGCCTGCTCTGTTCTTCCTGTTCATCAAGCAGGCAAGTATCCTATTTGCAAAAGCTGAATGAGGAATTCCGGGACACTCTTATAGAATATGATGCCCACATTATGCCTAAAGATTTGCTTACCATCTCCGTCAGTTGTTCTGAACCGGAAGCCGCCTTGCCTTTCAATTTAGTGGTACCTGCTTCACAAACCGGAATTAATTCCACTAATTTAGTTTCACAACCTACCCTGCAAAACTATCTGGTGAATAATCAGGGGGAAATAGTTTTTCCTGTGCTCGGCACTTTGAAAGTAGGCGGAATGACTACTCAGGAAACCTCTGAACTGATTGTGGGGAAACTGGAACGTTACTTGAAAGAGCGTCCCATCGTGACTGTCCGGTTGGTAAACTATAAGATTTCCGTAATTGGAGAAGTAAGCCGCCCGGGAGTCTATACCGTAAATAACGAACAGGTGAATGTTTTTGAAGCTGTAGCAATGGCGGGTGATCTGACCATATACGGGAAGCGTGATAATGTACGCATTATCCGCACTGTAGACGGCAAACAAAATCTTGTCACCATCAACCTGAATGATGAAAACATTATTTATTCCCCCGACTTTTATCTACGGCAGAATGACATCGTTTACGTGGAGCCGAACAAGGCAAAGAAACAGAGTGCCAACATTGGTTCTTCCACCAATCTTCTGATCTCCATAACCTCTATTCTCATATCCCTGGCGGGGTTAATGGTTAACATTTTACGATAAAAAGTATAAATCACTACTAATACAATCTATATATGAACACCAATCATATGGACAGTAATCAAATGCAGGAACAAGAAATAGACCTGATTGAACTTTTCTACAAACTGTTGGCGCACTGGCGGTGGTTTCTGCTAGCTGCTGTGGTAGCACTTACCGGCGCATACATTTATGTACATGTAACCACTCCCGTCTATCAGGCAACGGCTTCTGTTGTCATCAAGGATTCGGAAGGAAGCAATAAGGCCATCGACGAGTTGTTTCAGAAAGTCGCTCCTTCTTCCCTCACCTCTGCAAATACACAGATTGAAGATGAAATGGAGATATTGCGTTCACGCTCTATCCTGCTACAAGTGATTAATGAGCTGAATCTGCATACAAAGTACAAGGTGAAAGATGGACTTTTCTATAATGAAACCACTATGCCGCCCATCATTGCTTCTATGGATAAAGCATCCATGGATACATTGAGCGGAACGTTGCTGATACAAGTGGAGAAGGCAGGTGAACGCTATACCGTGAGCAGTGCCTTGGACGATATATGTGTAACGGAGATTTTCACAGGTTTCCCTGCTTTTGTAGAAACTCCTGCCGGACGATGTACTTTAAGATTACTGCCCGGACATCAGTTTTCCGAAGCCATAAAGATAAGCATTTGCCGTCCTATCGATGCCGTGAACTATTATTCCGGTCAGCTGGTGGTCACTACTACTTCGAAGAAAACTTCCATCATCAGTCTGACCTTCAAGGATACGGATAAGGATCGTGCGGAATCCTTTCTTGCCAAGTTGATCGAAGTCTATAACCGGGATGCAATGGATGATAAGAATAAGGTGACAGGAAATACACTCATCTTTTTGGAAGAACGTTTGGACAGTATCAGCAACGAATTGGGATTTGTAGAAAAGCATCTGGAGCAATACAAACAAAAAGAACGTCTGAGCGATTTGAAAACCAACATGACTCTGGATCTGAATACAAACAATGAGTACGAAAAGAAGTTGCTGGATGTGGAGATGCAACTAAATATGACTAACTATATTTATAATTATCTATTGGATGATAAACACCGTTTCTCTCTACTACCGGTGAATACGGGTATCGCCGATACGGAGCTGATGCAACTGATTAACGAATATAACAAGGAACTGCTGGAACGTGAGCGGCTGATGAACACCATGAAGGCAGATAATCCGACGGTTGTTAATCAGGATATTCGCATTGATGCGCTGAGAAGAAATGTGGTGAGTTCTGTGGTCGGTGTAAAAGACGGACTCGGCATCGCGCGCACTGACATCCTACGTAAAACCGATTATTTCAACTCCCGTATCGGAAATATGCCGAAGCAGGAAAGGGAGTTCAATAACATAGACCGTCAACAGCAAATTAAGGCAAACCTATATCTGATGTTACTTGAACGGCGTGAACAGGCAGCTATTTCTTTGGCAGCCACAATGAACAAAGCAAGAGTGATTGATGCTCCCCTATCTGCTGACAGACCGATAGCTCCGCGAAGTATGATGATCTATGCCGGAAGTCTGTTTCTGGCATGTGTTATGACGGCAGGAGTTATTTTGTTCGGAGGAATTTTCCGTACTAAAATTAGGTCGGTAGCAGAAGTTGAGAGTACACAAATCCCTGTGATGGGGATTATTCCTTATACCAAAGAAGGTGATCGCATTGAAGAAGGACAAAACGGTATCATGGAAGAATCTTTTCGCCGCATGAGAAGCCATCTGCGCTTTCTAACCGAAGATAGCGATAAAAAGTGTATCCTGATGACCTCCACTATCAGCGGAGAAGGAAAAAGTTTCATCAGCATCAATCTGGCTCTGACCTTTGCTTTTCTGGGATGCCGGGTACTGGTAGTAGGTCTGGATATCCGTCGTCCCAGACTGGCGGAGTACTTCGGAATAAAGAGTCATGTAGGTATGACCAGTTACCTTTCGGACAATGAGATAAAGCTGGAAGATATAATCTTCCCATCAGGGGCACACGAACAATTATTCGTTGCGCCTGCCGGACCTATCCCTCCTAATCCGGCAGAACTGTTGGAGAGAGCCCGATTGAAAGAAGCATTCGCGTATTTTCGTGAACAGTTTGATTATATCATTGTGGATTCGGCTCCGGTAAGATTGATTAGTGATACACTGAGCCTAAGCAAGGTGACTGATTTCACACTCTATGTGTGCCGCATGAATTATACGCACAAGAATGTGTTGTCTGAAATTGTAGAGATACAGCGGTCAGGGCAACTGAACCAAATATCTTTGGTAGTGAATGCTGGTAATCTGGCGGAAAAGAAATATGGTTACGGATATGGCTACGGAGATAGTTATGGTTACAGAGATACTCATAAAAAGCATAAGTAATATACACTCATTTTTTCATCTCACTTTTTTTTTCTTCTCAATGAAGATACTGTTCCGGACTTTCATAGGTTAGGTAAAGTCCGGACGGTATTTTCTAAAACCACCACTTCTTCTTTTTGTCCTGTTCCGCAGGAATATTACCTTGCGTATAGATATCTCGGAACGTTTTATGTTCTTTAATCATCTGATAGATAAGTCCCCAATCGGGCAATCCGCCCAGATTGCGGTCGTCAATGAAAAGGTCTACTTTCAGTTTACGGGAAAATCCACAGTCCTGCTGCTTTTCTTCGGGATAATCACGATTGACAGCATAGAATTCCACTCCTCTTTCTTTGCACCAGGCAACGGCTTCTTCCAGAAGCTCACCTTCGCGCACACTCCATAAGATGAGCTTATGCTGATCTTGCTGCAACAGTTTTAAAGTGTCTGTTGCAAAAGGGATTTCTTTACCGATACGGGGATAGCGATGTTCTACTATAGTTCCGTCGAAATCAACTGCTATTGTCATAGTTTTATGCTGAAAAATTACAGAACAAAGATACGAATCTTATTGAAAAAACAAAGCGTTCTCTCACTTTTACAATAGGCAAATATGAAAGAAATTTGCATATAATTTCATAAAAATGTATTTTTGCGCTTAATTTTTCACTAACAACATAATATTAGGATGACTCAATCACCCAAAAATGTATCTAAAGGGTTCACTAAAGCCTTTTGGGTAAGCAACACGGTCGAACTGTTCGAACGTATGGCGTATTATGCCGTTTTTATCGTTCTCACCATTTATCTTTCTTCTATTTTAGGCTTCAACGACCTTGAAGCGAGTATGATTTCCGGTTTATTTTCCGGTGGTCTTTATCTTTTGCCTATCTTCACGGGTGCTTATGCCGATAAGATAGGTTTCCGGAAATCCATGATTGTTGCTTTTTCGCTGCTGTCTGTCGGATATTTGGGGTTAGGAATTCTCCCTACCCTGCTGGAAGCTGCCGGTTTGGTGGAATATGGCAAAGCAACCCGTTTCACCGGACTGCCGGATAGCGATAGCCGCTGGATGATCGTTCCTGTGCTGTTTGTTATCATGGTGGGCGGATCGTTTATCAAATCCATTATTTCGGCTTCAGTGGCAAAAGAAACTACGGAAGCAAATCGTGCACGCGGTTATTCCATTTTTTATATGATGGTGAATATTGGTGCATTTACCGGAAAAACAGTGATTGACCCGTTGCGGAATGTTATTGGAGAGCAGGCGTATATCTATATCAACTATTTCTCTGCTACGATGACAATATTGGCATTACTTTCCGTTGTTCTGCTCTATAAATCTACCCATACGGCAGGCGAAGGAAAAAGTATGCGTGAAATCGGTCAGGGTTTTCTGCGCATCATTACAAACTGGCGTCTGCTGATTCTTATCCTGATTATAACGGGATTCTGGATGGTGCAGCAACAGTTATACGCTACGATGCCTAAATATGTAATCCGTATGGCGGGCGAAACTGCCAAGCCGGGTTGGATAGCCAATGTAAATCCGTTTGTAGTGGTTTGCTGCGTTAGTTTCGTGACGCGTTTGATGGCAAAACGGTCAGCTATTACTTCCATGAATATCGGTATGTTCCTTATCCCCTTTTCGGCTCTGCTGATGGCATGCGGTAACCTGCTTGAAAATGACGTGATAAGCGGAATGAGCAATATCACATTAATGATGATAGCCGGTATTGTGATACAGGCTTTGGCAGAATGTTTCATTTCACCGCGTTATCTGGAGTACTTCTCCCTGCAAGCGCCTAAGGGTGAAGAAGGTATGTATCTTGGATTTAGCCATCTCCATTCCTTCCTATCTTCCATCTTCGGTTTTGGTATCGCGGGAGTATTGTTGACAAAATACTGTCCCGATCCTGTCCTCTTTGAGACTCGTGAAGCATGGGAGGCTGCCAGCACCAATGCGCATTATATCTGGTACTATTTCGCCGCTATCGGTCTGATATCTGCACTGGCATTGTTAGTATTTGCCAAAATCACCCAATCCATCGACAAAAAGAAGAAAACCAAGATCTGAATATCTCATTTTTTATGTATATTTGCCGTCACTTTGCCATAAAAGTGGCGGCTTTTTCTAAATTGAGGAGAACATAATGAAAGTAAAATTTATAAGCCTTGCGAGCGGAAGTAGTGGCAACTGCTATTATATAGGTACTGAAAAATACGGAATACTTATTGACGCTGGTATAGCGGTACGTACTATTAAGAAATCATTGAAGGAGGTGGGCATCGGTATGGAAACAATACGCGCGGTATTTGTTACACACGACCACGCAGACCATATCAAAGCTGTAGGCGGACTGGGTGAGAAACTGCACATCCCTGTCTACACAACTGCACGTATCCACGAAGGAATCAACAAAAGTTATTGCATGACGGAGAAGCTCCACTCTTCCGTTCATTATCTGGAGAAAGAAGAACCGATGGTACTGGAAGATTTTCACATTGAGTCTTTCGAAGTTCCCCACGACGGTACGGACAATGTGGGTTATTGCATTGAAATCGACGGAAAAGTATTCTCGTTCCTTACCGACCTTGGTGAAATCACCCCTACTGCTGCCAAGTTTATCCGTAAAGCGAACTACCTGATACTGGAAGCTAACTATGATGATGAAATGCTGCGTATGGGTACATATCCGCAGTATTTAAAGGAGCGCATCACCAGCCGTACGGGACACATGAGCAATATTGCAACTGCCGAGTTCCTGGCTGAAAATATCACGGAAGATCTGAAATATATCTGGCTTTGCCATTTGAGCAAAGACAATAATCATCCGGAACTTGCTTACAAGACGGTGGAATGGAAATTAAAGAGTAAAGGTATATTGGTAGGTAAAGATGTGCAACTCTGCGCTTTAAAGCGTAGCACTCCCTCCGACTTGTATGAGTTTGATTAAAAAAAGCCGCTTTCATCGAAAAAAAAAATTATTTTGCTTGGATGAATAAAATAAAAGGACTACTTTTGCACCCGCAAATAAGAAAAACGATGCACTCTTAGCTCAGCTGGTAGAGCAATTGACTCTTAATCAATGGGTCCAGGGTTCGAGTCCCTGAGGGTGTACGAAGATAAGGTTCTGAAAACAATTGAATTTCAGAACCTTTTTTAATCTCACCTTGTTTCACTCTCATCATGAATAATTGGAAGAAAAAATTTATCATAATATGGAGCGGGCAACTATTTTCTATATTAAGTAGTTCCATCGCTCAGTTCTCTATCGTCTTATGGATTAGTCTCAAAACGGGTTCTGCGGAAGTTTTGTCCTTTGCCATGATCGCCGCCTTGTTGCCGCAAGCCTTGTTAGGGGCATTTGCAGGCGTATATGTGGATCGCTGGAACCGGAAATGGACTATGATAGGTGCAGATAGTTTCGTTGCACTCTGTTCCGGTGTCATCGCTTTGTTATTTTACTTGGATGTAGTGGAATTGTGGCACATCTATATATTATTGGCGCTTCGTCCCATTGGTGGTTCGTTCCATTCACCGGCAATGAAATCATCTATTCCATTGTTGGCTCCGGAAAAGGAGCTGACCCGTATTGCAGGAATTAACCAGGCTATCCAGTCTATTTGTAATATCGGTGGCCCTGCGTTGGGAGCGGTTCTGCTTCTGGCATTCGATATGAGTGTAGTCATGTTATTGGATGTGGCAGGCGCAATCATTGCCTGCACTTCCCTACTGTTTGTTTACATTCCGAATCCGAAGAAGGAAAATATCTCAGCTAAGAGTGTATTGAACGATATGCGCGACGGTTTTCATGTGATTATGCGTAATCGAGGAGTTAGTTGGGTGATGGTTACAGAAATCCTGATTACTTTCTTTGTGTTGCCGATAGTCGCCCTGATGCCGTTGATGACTTTGCATACTTTCTCCGGAACAGCTTATCAGATTAGTTTGATAGAAACACTTTTCGGGGCGGGTATGTTTGCTGGAGGGGCTTTATTGGGGATTTGGAATCCTAAGATTAGGAAGATACTGATGATTGCGTTCTCTTATGCGGTACTTGGTCTGGCATTGGCTATATGTGGTATGTTGCCCGGCAATGGGTATGTCTTTTTTGCCATACTGACGGTGGTACAAGGGCTTATCGTGCCATTTTTATCCGGTCCCTTTACCGCTCTATTGCAGACGCAGTTAAAACCGATTTATCTGGGACGTGTATTCTCGCTTTTCGACAGTATAAGTTTGTTCCCTTCTATCATCGGTTTGCTTGTCACAAGCTTTGTAGCCGACTCTTTGGGAATAGGCAACATATTTATATACTGTGGTTTTGCCATTGTGCTGACTGCAATTCTGATGATGTGTATTCCTTCTGTTAGAAATCTGGAGAAAGAGGAGATCAGGAAGAAAAAATAAATGAAATGCCCCAAAAGTTAGGAACAAAACTTTTGGGGGCATTTCATTTATAGTATTATTGCGCGTCTATACCTCTTTTTTTCAGCATCTCAAAGTCTTCTTTTCTCATTCCTATATCATCCAGTGGACGCGGTTCATTATGATCGTTCAGATAAACCCTCGATTTCTCTGTATAGAGAGGGCTGGTGACAGATAGACTGTCATTGCGATACGGAGTTTCTATTCCGGCCAATTCCATCATGGTCTGGAAAAAAGAAATGCTGGAAGATATATTTTTCTGTCGGTTCATCGAAGCAGCTTTTTCTATTCCATGATATTCTTCCCTATAACTGTCCGATATCCACAGCAGGAAAGGCACATGTAGCTGATAGTAGGACGGGACGGGGGATGCATGAAGAAACAGGTGTCGGTTGTCGTCGAAGATATCTTCCCCGTGATCTGACGTGTAAAGCATACTGGCATCTACTTGCTGCTCCTCCAATAGGTGGATGATACGTGCCAAGAAATTATCCGTATACCGAATGGAATTGTCGTAGGCATTCATCAGGTTATCTTTGTATTTCACTTCTGCATCTACGGGGAAATCCGGTAAGAAGAAAGCAGCAGTTTCCGGATAACGTTCCCGGTAATTGAAGTGGGATCCATAGGTATGCAATACAATGAACTGTTTCCGATTTCCTTTCTCAAGTTCTTTTTCTACCAACATTAACAGGTCGTCATCTGAAGGGTTATATTGTGAATCCTGGGAATCTTCCTTGATAAAATCATAAGTATCCGCTTCCATTCCGAAAAAGTCGATGAAAGAATGGTTATATCGCTGGTTTGAGAAAAAAGCTGTCTGAAAACCAGCTTCTTTGAAAGCGGTAATGATACTTTTCCGATAATAAATGGAATCGAAATTCTGTGCAGAAACAGGAGAAAGCAACATTGGTACACTCTTGTGCGTAGTATTCGATTCCGTCAAAACATGGCAAAAAGAGGTCACTCCTTCTATTTTAGAAAGTTCAGGGTTCGTATCCCGATCATAGTCGTAAAGACTCCAGTTCAGGGCGCGGGATGTCTCGCCCACTACCATAATATAAATTTCGCGCCTGTCTTCCGAATGGGAAGGTCGAGCGTTAAAAGTAAAGTTCTCTGATGTGCGGTGATACATCCTTGTTTGGGCATTACGCTGGAATGCGAGTGCTACATTGTAACACACGTTAGCCGGATACAAATCCGACTTCAGCTCGTAACGTTTATCCAGTCCATAAGCGGCACCCAATGAGATAAAGCCGATGAGTAAGGCAAACCATGCCTTTTTCCGTTCCCGACGGATAAATTCCGGAGATAATTTCCGCTTCTTTATAATGGAGATTGCAGCCAGAATCAATGCCGGTATATAAAGGATAATCACACTCACTAATGCCGGAACAAGATTATCCAGCAACTCCATAGCTTCACTCGAATTAGTGGTTACCAGGTTCAGGAACATATCCACAGCAATAATGGACTGTCCGAAGAGATAAAGCAGTACTATCTGGAAAGCTCCGAAGAAGATGAATAAGAAAAGTATCCAGAACATCTTTCCACAGTTTCTCGACAAAGTCATCAATAGATAATAGAAAGCAAATGGCAACAGTACATTGCATACTTTTGCCACCACAGGCATCGGCTCTGTAAAACAGAGGATGATATTGGGTACTATCAGGATCAGCAGGAACAGATAGAACAAATGCTCCTGATTTTCCAACCATTTCTTTATGTTTTTAAAAAGCTTCATTGATGTTGAATATAAATCCGGTCTGGCCTTTTCCAAACCCTAAATCTAACCTTACGTTTACTCTCTTTTTGAACTCCCACCGATAACCAAAACCATAATTAGGGAGGATATGTTTAACTTCGAAACTGGAGAATTTAGGAAACACGGTTCCCGCTCCTGCCCATATAGCTATGCCATTTCGCCTCCAGACGTGCTGACGAAGCTCTATCTGCGCATCCATGGCACATTTATCACGGTAACGCCCTTCGTAATAGCCACGCATGGAATAAGAACTTCCCAATGTTGCCATCAATCCCCAAGGTGGATCACCGTAATTCAGCAACGTATGGAATTGCCCAGCCAATACTCCCCCTTTCCATACAGGATGATAATAGCTGGTAGTCAGCTCTGTGCTGCTGAAAGCATATTTGTTACCGAGGAATGCGGGGCTGAATCGTTGGTCTATTCTCAGGTAATAACCGCTATAGGCATTTGTGAGGAAATCCCGTGAATCATAGAGTAATGAGAATCCGAGGCTTATATTGGTAGTCCGTGCTTTCATTCCTTCCCACAGTTCAGGCTTTTCAAAATCGTGGCCGTAGACATAATCAAAGACAGCCATCGGACCGATATAAAAGTTGCGCGCTACACGAGTCATGAAGTCTACCTTTACTTGTGCCTGGAAGCGGTCGTAATCACTTTCATTATCGTCATTAGAACCGTTTTCATATCCTTTTCCCCAATACAGGCTGGGGAACGAATAGAAATAAAGATTGTAATTCAGACGGTATTTGTCTTGTGGAAAGAGATGATTTCCACGTACACCCAACAAATAGAAACCTACCGTAGATACATCACCGTATAAAGATACATTAGATGGCGGAAGGATGGTGTCATTCAGGTCTGTACGATATAATCCGGCGGCTACCAGGCCGATACCGAGCTTGGTGTCACTGGAATAATGAGGCCCTCCGATAACGCTGAAGTCAAACTTCTTGTTTTTTTTCTCTTTGTTGGCATCATTAAAATAGTCCAGGAATTTCTTGAAGAAACTTTTCTTTTGTGGTAAAGTGTCAGTTACAGACACAGAAGATTCGACTGAAACATCTGTTCCTGTGGGACCTTGTGCCCATATATCGGTGGCTATTATCAATAACAGCACCGGTAATACCCATTTCATTAGTTTAGCGTCCATGATTATACCTGTAGAAAACTACGTCGGCAAATTTAGTTTTATTTTAACCATATAACAACAATTTTGTGAAGTGTTTTGTTCAAACTTCTTCCATTAAGAAAAAAGGGGGAAGAAATAAGAATTTCAGAACTTTATTCCCGTTTTAACGTTATCCTTTTAGAACGAATAACGAACTTCATTATGAAAACAAAAATGGATATTCCCGATAAAGAGGGACGAAAACGACTTGTAATTGTGGGTGGTGGCTTCGGTGGATTGAAGTTGGCACGCAAATTGAAAAGCGATAAATTCCAGATAGTGTTATTGGACAAGAATAATCATCATATTTTCCAACCCCTACTCTATCAGGTAGCAACCGCCGGTATTGAACCGAGTGCAATTTCTTTTCCTTACCGCAAGATATTTAAAAAGAGAAAACATTTCCATATACGTATTTGTGAGGCGCAACGGGTAATTCCCGAAGATAATATTCTGGAGACTTCTATTGGAGCTCTTTCATACGATTATCTGGTTGTCTCTACCGGATGCCGTACCAACTATTTTGGTAATGATGGGCTGTCTCAACGGACGATGGCCCTGAAGAACACTGCAGAAGCTCTGTTTAATCGCAACCAGATTCTGGAAAGTTTTGAAAAAGCACAGAATACCAGCAATCTGGAGACAAGGAAACGTCTTATGACATTTGTCATCGTAGGTGGCGGTGCTACGGGTATAGAACTTTCCGGCGCATTGGCAGAAATGAAGAAATTTGTGCTTCCGCAAGACTATCCCGATCTTGATATGAACCTGATGCGCATTATTCTTGTGGATGGTGCTCCCCGTCTGCTCTCCGCTTTCTCTGAAAAATCTTCGGAAGAAGTGGCAAATTACTTATTAAAACGTGATGTGGAGATCATAACCAGTGTGCAGGTTACAAATTATGAGAATGGAACGATGACTCTGAGTGATAACAGTACCTTGGAAACGACGAACGTCTTTTGGGTTGCAGGTGTACGCGCCAACAGCATAGAGGGCCTTGCGAAGGAAGCCTATGGCCCCGGTAACCGCCTCCTTGTCAATCTCTACAACTGTATTCAGGGTTATAACAATATTTTTGCCATCGGTGACACTGCACTTATGATTTCCAAGGAATACCCGAAAGGACATCCACAAGTAGTTCAACCAGCCATTCAGCAAGCCCGTAATCTGATCCAGAATCTGGATAGAAAGGAACGGGGACTTGAAATGCAACCTTTTGTTTATCACAACAAAGGCTCCATGGCTACCATAGGACGTAATCACGCAGTGGTGGAACTGAAAAACCTTCGTTTCGGTGGTTTCCCCGCGTGGGCAGTATGGCTATTCATCCACTTAATGAGTATTGTCGGTGTAAAGAACCGTCTGTTTATCTTTGTAGACTGGATGTGGAGTTACTTTACATACGATCCTTCTTTGCGGGTAATTATAAAACCTTTGCGCAGAGATAAACCATAATACCTTATTTTTCGTTATATTAAATATAAATGTTTAAAACGAACGACTATGCTTTACAAATTTTTATTTCCGTCTAAACCGGATGGAGCAGCAACGTCTGCTATATTATTAATAGTGAGAATTATATTTGGTGTGTTATTAATGAATCACGGTATCGAAAAGTGGTCTAATTATCAGGAGTTATCTGCTGTATTTCCCGACCCGCTGGGTGTGGGCAGTCCTCTTTCCCTGGGATTAGCCATATTCGGTGAATTGGCTTGTTCTATGGCATTTATCATTGGTTTCCTTTACCGTCTGGCAATGCTGCCGATGATATTTACAATGGGAATGGCATTCTTTGTCATTCATGGAAACGATCCGTTTGCGGTCAAAGAACTGGCTTTCATATATCTGGTGGTATACGTACTGATGTATATTATCGGTCCCGGAAAGTTTGCCGTAGATCACTGGCTGGGTAAGGCTTTGACTCCCAAAAAGTCTTAATTTTACCGGGGCTGTTTAACTGAAAATTTGTTTTTGTCTCTTATTTAAGTGTATTTTTCACAAAAAGCACTTATATTTGCCCGAAGAAAAAGAGCAAAGAGTTAAATCAATAAACTCAGTAAAACAAAAGAAAGTAATTATGAAAAAGAGTAATTTGAATTTGGCTGCAACCGTGATGATTTGTGGCGCATTTCTTTTCAGTTCTTGTATCGGTTCTTTCGGCCTGCACAGTAAATTGGTGAATTGGAACCAAAGTATCGGTACAAAGTTTGTTAATGAGCTTGTTTATCTGGCTTGCAACATTATCCCCGTATATCCTGTTTGCTATCTGGCAGATGCGTTGGTAATCAACTCCATTGAATTCTGGAGCGGTTCCAATCCGATGGCTAACGTGGGTGATGTGAAGAAAGTGAAAGGTGAAAACGGAAACTATCTCGTAAAAACATTGGAGAACGGTTACTCTATCACAAAAGAAGGTGAGACCACTGCTATGGAGCTGGTTTACGACAAAGAATTGAACACTTGGAATGTTGTTGCAGAAGGTGTTAGCACTGAATTGTTGCAAATGAACGGTGACGGTACTGCACAGATGTATCTGCCGAATGGTGAAGCAATGAATGTGACATTGGATGCACAAGGCGTAGCTGCTGCTCGTCAGGCAACGATGATCAACACTTATTACGCTGCACGCTAATTAAGAAAAGAATTTGAATATGCGGGCGGATGAGTAATCATTCGCCCGTTGCTTTTTATACCCTCCGTTTTTTTAGAATGGATAACCTACTGCAAAGTGGAAAGCAAAGTCACGTCCGAAGTCAGAACGCAGAATGGGATAACGATCCTTTCCCTTTTCAGGGTTAATAGCCTTCATACCACCATCAAAGCGAAGTACAAAGAAATCCAAATCTAGACGTAATCCCACACCGTAAGCTACGGCTATTTGCTTATAAAACTGGTCGAACTTGAATTTACCCCCCGGCTGATCCTGATATTCGCGAATCGTCCAGATATTTCCCGCATCTACAAACAAAGCACCTCTGAACTTCCAGAATAAACGTGTGCGGTATTCAATACTGGCATCCAGCTTGATGTCACCCGACTGGTTCATGAAGTTACCTTTTTCATCGGAGAAAGTACCAGGACCGAGACTACGTACCGACCATCCGCGTACACTGTTTGCTCCACCCGAGAAATAACGTTTCTCGAAAGGAATCATCCGTGCGTTTCCGTAAGGAATGGCAATACCTCCTCCAATATGAAATGCAATGGAGTTACGGTTATCAATGACGATGTTTTTGGCAAAGTCCAAGTCCCCCTTTATATATTGTGCATACGGAATATTCAAGATGGTATATTCGTCCTGATCGTTTTTCTTTAAATTGCTCATTTTAGAAAGCACATACAGGAGATTTCCTGCAGACTCAAAGTTGAAACGTACACTATAAGAATTACCAATCACCGCATTGTTCATCAATGCTTGTCCTGCGCTGTTATAGATATAGCTGTACCCGGTACGAACAATCAAACGGTCTTTATAGTTATACTCCAGCAGATAGTTCTTCTCATCGTTTAGGAAATTGTTTTTAAACTCGGGTTCTATCCACGGCATATACAAATAGTTGATGTCCAGTAAGTCTATACGATGCTGCGAACGTTGTCTCTGCAAGCCCCATTTATAACTCCATGAACCGGATGCAACGATGCGTGTAAACTCGGGACGCATCTGATAATTATATTGCAGCCCGAATTCCGTGGTTGCCCTTATCCTCCGCTTGAAGTCATTGGATATGAACGGAAACATGAAACGGGGAAAGTTTATACTGGTTTCCACACCAAGTTCCGTATAGTTGTCATTCTTATACCCTAAACCGGAAACAGCTTCGTAAGCTCCCCGAAGCTTAACCAAGAAAGTTTCGGAACCTCTGAATACATTGCGATTCTGAAAAGATACGGATGCCGCGGCACCCAAATCACCCGCAGAGTTCGTTCCCTCCAGTTCGAAAGATACAGACTGATGTTTGTTCTTCGTCAGCATAACATAGGCATTCAGTTTTGCGCTATCACTTACCTGTGTTTCGAAGAAACGTACATTGGTATATTTCAATACCGGCAGACGTCCGAAGTTGGAGTAAGTGCGCTGCACATCCTGTTCGTTGTAAAGATCTCCCGGAGTTATCCGCAGATTATCAGTCAATACTTTAGGGCGCAGGTACAATTTATCCTTATAATATATGGGAAACCCTTTATAGTGTATCGAATCATTGATTTCCACACTACTGAGAGCTGAAGATTGCAGGACGTCATAGTCCGCAATGAAATTCACTTTATTAATCGTATACTGTGGATGGTCCTGCAATTCAGCACCGGAATGCTGTCTGTATCGTGCCAGATGCAAGGTCAGATCCACCTGATATGTGCCACGTACCGTATCCGCCGTATAAGAAATATAATCTTTGTTGAATTTATAATAACCGTTGCGAAGCAGGTTGCCCGTGATCCGTTGGCGTTCACTGTCCAGTATGTTGGCATTGAAGTACATACCTTCGGATAAATAGGTCAATGCAGAATCTTTCTGCATATATTCCCAGATTTTTTTATCCTGAACATCATATTTCAGGCTACGGACAATATACGGCTCTCCGGTGTTTACTTTATAAGCCAGTTTTACCTTTTTCTTCTTGATTTTGGGAACGTACTCTACGGTACCACCCATATACCCCATATTCTGAACGGCTTTCGTCATTTCCTCCCGTGAACGTTCGGTTTCTTCCTTACTATAGATAACGGGGGCATCTCCCAGCCTGCGTAAAGCCCTGTTCACCCAGCGGGTAGAATCACGTCCCGACCAGTTGTAGACATACAACTGGGTTTTAATCAGACTAAACCATTTGGAGTTCGGATTTTGCCGCACATATATGGACAAATTAGAAGGCTTCACATTTTTATTATCAGTATGTATGCGCACTTCATCCAGCAAGTATGAACCATCCGGCACATATTTGGTGGTCGAGCAGGAAGCTAATGTAAGTATGGCAGCAGTAAGTAGTGCGTAGTGGAAGCCTTTCTTCATACCAGAATTAATAAATTGCGCATAATTGACTACAAATATAAATCTATTTTTTCTTTTCCGAAATAAAAAACCGGATGAAGTGTGTTCCGTTTTTTGATTATATAGAAATAATCACGTACTTTTGCCAAACGATAACATTTAAGCTATGGCACTGAGCAAAAACCGCATCAAATATATCCACTCGTTGGAGCTGAAGAAGAATCGTAAAACAGAAAAAGTCTTTCTGGCAGAGGGGCCTAAACTGGTAGGAGATTTGTTAGGACATTTTCCCTGCCGCTTTCTGGCAGCGACGCCCGAATGGTTATCGCAACATCCCAAGCTTCCGGTAGAAGATGTTTCGGAAGTGTCTGATGAAGACCTTTCCCGTGCCAGCTTATTGAAAACTCCCCAACAGGTACTTGCCATATTCGAGCAGCCGGAATATGAAACGGATGCTTCCGTCATCAGCCACTCGCTTTGCCTGGCGTTGGACGATGTGCAAGATCCGGGAAATCTGGGTACTATCATTCGTCTGGCAGACTGGTTTGGAATAGAGCATATCTTCTGTTCCCCGAACACCGTAGATGTATATAATCCAAAGACGGTTCAAGCCACCATGGGAGGCATTGCCCGTGTGAAACTGCACTATACTCCCCTGCCCGACCTCATTCAAAGCCTGAAGGATATACCAGTTTACGGCACTTTCCTCGATGGAGAAAATATGTACACACAGAAATTATCATCCAACGGATTGATTGTGATGGGTAATGAAGGCAACGGAATCGGGAAAGAAGTGGAGCAACTCATTAACCGCAAACTTTATATTCCCAATTATCCCGCAGAGAGGGAAACGTCCGAGTCACTGAATGTGGCAATTGCTACCGCAGTGGTCTGTGCCGAGTTCCGTCGACAGGCAGCATCGTTGTAAAATCGAAAGGATAAAGTAGATAAGCATTTATTCCGGAAGGAAACGTTTCTTGGCAGAAAATTTCCGGAAGTTCCTGTAATACTTCATTTGCTTTCTGAAATATACCGGAGTACCCTTCGGAAATATCTTCTTCATTATTCAATAAAGCAATGACTCCGGGAAACCATTCCACTCCTTCAATCTCCTCTGTCAAGGGAAAGGCGGACACAACTTGTCCTTCTCCCACCCCTACCACATAGTGTTTGAGATAACCATGTCCGGGCAGAAAAATAAAGTGTGAAGCAAATCGTTTGATCATCAGGGGTTATCTTTACGGAATTGAACGTGCTCTGGATTATCCAACTTCTTCAGTGTAGGTTCCGAAGATGGACGAGGACGGGCAGCATCACGTCTGCGCGGATTATCATTTATCTTCTCTTCCACAGGTTTCAGTTCCTCTTTCTTGAGTTCCTGAGGTTCTATTTTCTCTGTCTTAACAGAATCTTTCTGAATAGAATCATTCTTAGCAAACGACAGTGTATCCGTAGCATGATAACGCATCAGTGAAATGCGGTCGGTCAGCAATGTACGGGTAGCCTGTGCTGCGGGATAATAGATGTACCCGCGTATTTCCCGGATTTCTCCCAACGTATCGGCAAAGAGGGAAACCGTTTCCATACCCGATTTGTATACTTTCTGAATATCACTGATTATGCTGTCTTTATAGACAATCTGCATAGCCATGACGGGAGCATATAAGGAATCTGGCGCACCGTTGTGGAAGCGAAAACGAACGTTCCACCGCAAAGTATCGCGGTCTTTAAAGTTGGTATCTGAGGGTAATACGAAAGTAATCTTGTTGTCCATCGGCATACCTGTCAGCTGATAGATACGTTGCCATGCCCATACATCAATGCTGTCCCCCGGAAGACTTTCCTTCGGTTTATTGTCACGTATGGCAATTAAATGATTGACAACATCCCGCTCCGCTTTCAGCCTTGCATTTACTTTCTCATAAATCTTGGTGAGTACTTCCGGATTACGCGTGAACCAAACCATTGAAGAGTCAAATTCGGCTTGCGTAATACCATGTTTTTTAAACACCGATTCAATGTACAACACCCTTTTATAGCCATCGGTATAAGGGACTTCTTCCCCCATAGCCTTTGCTATATGGTAGTCATAAAGCACATTTTCCATCTTAGCATCCGATATAACCACCTTCGGTCTTTTCACCTGACAGGCTGTCAAACAAAATGCTAACAGGAATATGCTAAACCATTGAATTCGATGCAGACCTTTCATGATTTCTTTATTGCATGATAAGAGTCATTCAAATATTTGCTGTAAAATAATAACAGGGCAATGATACCACAACTGATAGCGGCATCGGCAAGGTTGAATATCGGGCTGAAGAATATGAAATGATCCCCACCTACAAACGGCATCCATTGAGGCCAGTTCGTATCAATGATAGGGAAATAGAACATATCCACCACCTTTCCGTAGAACAAAGGAGCATATCCTCCGCCTTCCGGCAGGAATGAAGCTATCTGCGAATGTGTACTCTCATTGAACAACACACCATAGAACACACTATCGATGATGTTACCCAACGCTCCTGTAAGAATAAGAGATACGCATACGATATAACCTGTCTTCAAGCCCTGCTTGATTATTCTCGTTAAATACCACCCTATCGCTCCTACTGCAACAATACGGAACAAGGTAAGGAATAACTTACCGAAAATCTCCATACCGAACGCCATACCGTTATTCTCGGTAAAGTAAATATAAAACCATGTAGGCGGTTCTGCATCTACCATGCCCAGCTTCTCATAAAGCCATTTTATGGCGTTTTCGCTCTGATGCCAATACATGTGAGTCTTGACATAGATCTTGATTATCTGGTCAGCAATTAATACCGAGAAAATAACGAGCAGCGCAATGCGACCTTTCGTGAGGTATTTGTTCATCCTTACTTCTTACCGTTATTTTTGGCCTCAATGCTCAGTGTAGCATGAGGCACAGCACGTAAACGTTCGGCAGGAATCAACTTACCTGTTTCACGGCAAATACCATACGTTTTGTTCTCGATGCGTACCAATGCGGCCTGCAAACCCTGGATAAACTTCAACTGACGTTGAGCCAGGCGTGTCGTTTCTTCTTTGGACAAGGTGTTGGCACCTTCTTCCAAAACTTTGTACGTAGGAGACGTATCGTCGGTATCATTACCATCGGCTCCGGTTAAACTGGCTTTCAGCAATTCGTAATCGCGCTGTGCCAATTCTAACTTCTCATTAATAATGGCGCGGAATTCTTCCAATTCAGCATCCGAGTATCTTGTTTTTTCTGCCATAACTTTACGTGTTAAATCGTTAGTATTATTATTCTTTTACAACGCTTACGTACAGGGAGAAATCGTCAAAGTTAAGTTCCGTGCCGTTTTCCACCTCATCGGTCAGCGTCAGTGAGGTTCCTAAAACCTGGTTACAAATATAGTCTTTATATTCGTTTACCGCATCATCTGTTTGCTGATTTTTTGATAATGTAATCTTTATTTTGTCTGTTATCTCCAAACCGCTTGATTTGCGAATATTTTGAATACGGTTAACCAGTTCACGGGCAATACCTTCGCGGCGAAGCTCTTCTGTTACGGTTACATCCAAGGCAACAGTCAGCTTTCCTTCGTTGGCAACCAGCCATCCCGGAATGTCTTCGCTGAAGATTTCTACGTCAGTAGCTTCCACAAGCACATCCGTACCATCCAGTTGCAAAGTATAAGAACCATTCTTTTCCAGTTCAGCGATAGCTTCCTGTGACATTTCTGCTACAGCAGCAGCTACGGCTTTCATCTGTTTGCCAAATTTCGGTCCCATCTTCTTGAAGTCACATTTCACTTTCTTCACCAGCACACCGGCGGCACCATCTACGAACTTGATATCCTTCACGTTCACTTCGCTCATGATAAGTGCCTTTACAGCTTCGATGTGGGCACGTTGTTCCTCGTCTACTACCGGTATCATGATACATTGTAGCGGCTGGCGTACTTTGATATTCACCTTGCGGCGCAAAGCCAATACCATAGAAGTTACGTCTTGTGCCATTTGCATGCGGACTTCCAGTTCCTTGTCTATCATTTCCTCCTTATATTCGGGGAATTTAGCCAAGTGTACGGATACCACGTTGTCGCGTCCCGTTGCAGTAACCAAGTCCATATAGAGCTTGTCGGCATAGAACGGAGCGATGGGCGACATCAATTTGGCAACGGTTTCCAGACAAGTGTACAGAGTCTGGTAAGCAGATAACTTATCCTGCGTAAATTCACCACCCCAGAAACGTTTACGGTTCAGACGAACATACCAGTTGGAGAGGTTGTCATTTACGAAGTCGGATATCAGACGTCCGGCCTTTGTCGGCTCGTATTCGCTATAGCAAGTATCCACTTCTTTCACCAGTGTATTCAGTACAGAGAGTATCCAACGGTCGATTTCAGGGCGTTCAGCCATCGGCACGTCAGCTTCCTTGTATTCGAATCCGTCTACATTGGCGTAGAGTGAGAAGAAAGAATACGTATTATATAATGTACCGAAGAATTTACGACGAACTTCTTCGATGCCGTCTACGTCGAATTTCAGGTTATCCCACGGAGAAGAATTGGTGATCATGTACCAGCGCAAGGGGTCGGACCCGTATTTCTCGATAGTTGAGAAAGGATCTACACCATTGCCCAGACGCTTGGACATCTTGTTACCATTCTTGTCAAGTACCAATCCGTTAGAGATAACAGCCTTGTAGGAGATAGTATCGAATACCATTGAAGCGATTGCATGGAGCGTAAAGAACCAACCGCGAGTCTGATCCACACCTTCGGCGATAAAGTCGGCGGGGTAAACCTGATGGCTATCCAGCAATTCTTTGTTCTCGAACGGATAGTGGATTTGTGCATACGGCATGGCACCGGAATCGAACCATACGTCTATCAGGTCCGCTTCACGCTTCATGGGCTTGCCGTCTTTGGATACGAGGATGATATCATCCACATACGGACGGTGCAAGTCTATCTTATCATAATTTTCTCCATTGTACTCACCGGGTACGAAACCTTTATCCTTATAAGGATTGGACTTCATGAATCCGGCAGCTACGGATTTCTCTATTTCATTATAAAGCTCTTCAACCGAACCGATGCAGATTTCCTCGCTGTTGTCTTCCGTGCGCCAAATAGGCAGCGGAGTACCCCAGTAACGTGAACGGCTCAGATTCCAGTCATTCAGATTTTCCAGCCACTTGCCAAAACGTCCCGTACCGGTGCTTTCCGGTTTCCAGTTGATCGTCTTGTTCAGATCTATCATACGGTCTTTGCAAGCGGTAGAGCGGATGAACCAGCTATCTAACGGATAATACAATACCGGTTTGTCCGTACGCCAGCAGTGCGGGTAATTGTGCACATGCTTCTCTATCTTGAACGCTTGGTTATTGGCTTTCATCATCATGCAGAGACTTACGTCTAGACTCTCGTCCTGATCTGTCAGATTCGGGTCGTAAGCATTCTTCACGAAACGGCCTGCATATTCCTTATATAAGTCTACGTTTACGCGCTCTTTCACGAAGTTCTCATCCAGTTCGTCCAATTTATAGAACTTACCGGTCAGGTCCACCATCGGGCGGAGTTCACCTTTCTTATTGATGAGTTGCAACGGCGGAACACCGGCGGCTTTCGCTACCTGGGCATCGTCGGCACCGAATGTCGGAGCGATATGTACGATACCTGTACCGTCTTCCGTAGTCACATAGTCACCTGAGATTACGCGGAATGCACCTTCACCCGGATTCACCCAAGGTATCAGTTGCTCATATTCCATACCTACAAGTTCCGGACCTTTATATTCTCCTACAATTTTGAACGGTATCAGCTTATCTCCCGGTTTGTAATCTTCCAGGGCGATGTCTTCCGCTTTCTTATTGAAGTGCGTGTAGAGCAAAGCTTTGGCAAGTACAACGGTGATTTTCTCTCCGGTGTATCCATTGTAACTTTGTACGGCTACATAATCTATCTTCGGGCCTACGCAAAGCGCGGTATTTGAAGGTAATGTCCACGGAGTCGTGGTCCATGCTAAGAAGTACGGAGTTCCCCACTCTGCCATTTCCGGCTTCGGGTTCTTCATCTTAAATTGTGCCACACAGGTCACATCCTTCACGTCGCGATAACAACCGGGCTGGTTCAATTCGTGTGAGCTCAGACCTGTTCCGGCAGCGGGAGAATAAGGCTGTATGGTATATCCTTTATAAAGATACCCTTTCGTATAGAGTTGCTTTAACAGCCACCACAAGGTTTCGATGTAGCGGTTGTCGTAGGTAATATAAGGATCGGTCATGTCTACCCAATACCCCATCTTGTGAGTCAGATCTTCCCATTCTTTGGTGAATTTCATCACATCTTTGCGGCAGGCAGCGTTATAGTCGGCTACGGAGATCGTTTTACCGATATCTTCCTTGGTGATACCCATTGCTTTTTCCACCCCCAGTTCCACAGGAAGTCCGTGTGTGTCCCATCCGGCTTTACGTTTCACCAGGAAACCTTTCATGGTTTTGTAACGGCAGAAAATATCTTTGATGGAGCGAGCCATTACGTGGTGAATGCCCGGCATACCGTTGGCAGAGGGCGGTCCTTCATAAAAAACGAAAGAAGGACAGCCTTCACGTTCTGTCATACTCTTGGCGAAAACCTGGTTCTCGTCCCATTTCTTCAACACTTCCGCGTTTACCTTTGAGAGGTCGAACTGCGAATATTCGGCAAACTTCTTACCCATCTTATTTGCAATTTAACTATTTACAATTTAACGATTAAGGGGGTACTTTGAGACGTGCTAAAGCGACCCTCCTTATTTTAAGGGTGCAAAGTTACAAAAAAGTTAGAGAAAAGATATTATTGAATAGAAAAAAACTATTTTTGCCTGTCGTAATTGATTATTCACCAAAACATCAAAAATAATAGTATGGACAAAGATCTAAAAAAGGTTGTGGTGCTTCTGGCACACCCCAACATGGAAAACTCACAAGCCAATAAAGCCCTGTTTGATGCCATAAAGGAAATGGATGATGTGGCTATTTTCAATTTATATGAGATGCCGGATGAGAATATCCTTAATATGGATGCATGGAGCCGGATTATATCTCATGCCAATGCAGTGATATATCAATTCCCATTTTATTGGATGTCGGCACCGTCTTTATTAAAGAAATGGCAGGACGGGATATTTACCTATTTGGCAAAAACTCCGGCAGTAGCTGGTAAGTCTTTACTGGTAGCCACCACTACCGGTTCCGAATTTGATGCGTACCGAAGCGGAGGAAGAAACCGCTTCACGGTGGATGAACTTTTGCGTCCTTATCAGTGTGGTGCTGTACATGCAGGAATGATATGGCAGACTCCTTTTGTGGTGTATGGTATGGGAACACCCGATGCGGAAAAGAATATTGCCTTAGCAGCGGACCTTTATAAAAAACAGGTGATGGCACTTATCGGGAAAGATAAATCGGAAGATAGCTGGTAAAATGTCGGTCGAAACACTTGATTTTGCTTTTACAATGTTGTATCTTTGTAAAAGTTTTAAGCTAAGTTTTATTATAAACCTAAACCCTTGGTGAAATGACAAAAGTTATTCTTTCTTTTTGGAGCACTTTTGGATGGTGCGTTAATTTGACAAATATTTCATCTAAGACAGGCTGTCTACCAAATACCGATGGGCGGTTTATTCGATAACAAATTAAATTGATTATAGTTATTTCAGACATTTCGTTTTTGGAATAATAATAGGCAAAAAAGAAGATAAGGTGGTATTTCCTCACAAGGATTTTCCACCTTTTTTGTTGACATATATTCAACTTGAGGTTTAAAGCTCATTTCTACACTGTTAATAAACGTTGGATACGTTCTTAAAAAACGTTTCGGTTATTCTTTAAAAACGTTGTTTGCGGTTATTAATAAGACTTTTTACTTGTCATGATTTCAGAGCATTTTATGGACTTAATTCATTTCTCTAAAAGAAATCATTTATTTATGAAATGCGTAGGAGAAAAGAAAGAGTTTTTTCAAGAGAGCATTGGTAGTTTATTTATTAACGTCAGTTTACCTCGTTCAAGGTAAAAACAAGTTCCAGTTATTATCTTTTCCTGATTGAAATTTGTCCTTTCTCTGTCACATCCGTAACTTTGCAAATCAAAAAATCCGATATGAAGCTCGGAAATCCGCACATGGCTTATAATAGCCGTTGTAATCCTACTAATAATCGTTGGCACGCTTCCGGTGGCAGGAATTGGGATAATCTGGAAATGATTCGCCAAGCTATCGAAAAAGAATGGGCAATTAAAAATAAGAACTAAAAAGACTCTGCCGTTATCTCAGGATATCACATTTCTTGTATGAATTCTTAAAATGAGAGTAGATGATTATCACAATATCCTCTTTTTTTGTATCATTGCAAGTATAATTCTCAAAAGAACATACTATTATGAAAACTAGATTTTTATTATTTGTCGTATTTCTATTGGTTTGCAGCACTGCATTCAGTCAGGAGGCTGATAATGCGAGGTATATCGAAGTTACCGGAACTTCGGAAATAACTCTTGTGCCCGACGAGATTCATTATCTTATCGAGATTAAAGAATATTGGGAAGAGGAATTTGACGGAAAGTCCAAACCGGAGAATTATCGGACTAAAGTGCCATTGATCGGAATAGAGAGAAATCTGAGAGCTGCCTTGCGAAAGATTGGGATTCTGGAAGACGCCATCCGTACACAAGAGGTAGGTGATTATTGGCGTGAACGCGGATTTGAATTCCTGGTATCTAAACGGTTTGATATTACGTTGACCGATTTTAGTCAGATTGATGAGATTCTAAAGGTTATCGATATGAAAGGCATCAGCTACATGCGCATCGGAGAACTGAAGAATAAAGATATGCAGGTTTATCGGCAACAAGGTAAGATAGAGGCACTGAAAGCTGCACAAAAGAAAGCAGGATATTTGGTGGAAGCATTAGGCAAACGCCTGGGAGATGTCATCCGCATTGTCGAACCGCAGGAAAGTGCAGGTTATCCCCGGTATTTTGCAGCTCAGAGCAATGTGAGTTCATCACAGTCAGAAGCTTACGATGCTTTCCGTACGATAAAACTGAATTATTCGATGCTGGTGAGATTCGAGATAAAGTAGAAATAAAAAGATTTATTTCTTTTGTTACTGTGGCATTAAAGTGTAACTTTGTACAAAACGTTATGTTATGGGAAAAGTAAAAGAGTCAGCTGCAACTTACTATAGCCGTCCGATGCTGAATGCCTTGCGCAATCACATAAAAGACAGAATAGAACAAATGGACGATGCCGTGCTATTGTCTAAAATCAGCAGCATGCTCGATAAAGATGAGGAAAGCTTTGAGGAGCGTTATCAACGTGCCAAAGAATTTGCATATACACATCTTGACAGGGAATTTGCAGAAGAACTTGAAAAAGAGAATTTTCTGATAGGCAAACCTATACCCTGCCAATATACTGATGAGGAATTTGAAAAAGAATCAAAACAGTCAGAAGCCAGCGGTATTGCTACTGATGAAGAAGTAAAAGCCGCTTTCAATTTATGGCTGAACTTAAAGTAATCTGGACAAAGCGGGCACTTGCCGTATTTCAAAAGACTGCATATTGGTATGCTGTAAATCTGGGAATACAATTCGCTGTCACCTTTGCAAAGAATGTAGATGAAGCGATGTGCAAGATTTTATTAATGCCCACTGTTGGCCAGCTCGAAAAACGTGGAAAAGACAAGAAATATAGGTCTATTCTATCTCATCCTCTATGTAGAATTTATTATTGGTACAATAATACGGAAATACATATTGTCTGGCTACGTTTCAATAAAATGAATAAATAATCCGATTGTTTTATTTCTTCATCCTTACCTCATACAAGTCGCTTCTTCTGTCTTTCAGATTGCGTACACTGCCGTAAGTATGCAATTCATTCAATAAATCCAGATCCACATCGGATACCAGTATCATTTCTGTATTCGGTGTGGCTTCTGCACGCTTCCCATCCGTCGGAAATGCAAAGTCGCAGGGAGTAAATACACCTGACTGTGCATACTGAATATCCATATTGTGCACGCGCGGAAGATTACCTACACTACCAGCAATGACTACGAAACATTCATTTTCGATAGCACGGGCATGAGCGCATACCTTTACACGTGAGTAAGCATTTTGTGTATCTGTCAGGAAAGGAACGAATAAAATCTGCATACCCTGGTCTGCCATAATACGGGATAATTCCGGAAATTCCACATCGTAGCAAATCAGTACGCCGATCTTAGCACAGTCCGTATCGAATGTCTGCAAAGCCTTTCCGCCACTTAATCCCCAGCTTTTTATTTCATCGGGGGTGACGTGCAACTTCTCATACATCTCAAAACTACCATCACGACGACAAAGGAAACCGACATTATACAAAAGTCCATCTTCTTTAATAAGCGGCATGCTACCCGTAATGATATTGATATTGTAACTGATAGCCAACTTTACAAATCGTTCTCTAATCTCCTCAGTATAAGCCGCCAGTCCGCGAATGGCCTGTGACTCCCCTTCATTATTGAATTTTGCCATCAGCGGAGCATTGAAGTATTCGGGGAAAAGAATGAAGTCACTCTTATAATCGGATACGGCATCCACAAAGAATTCTACCTGTTCAAACAGGTCATCCAGTGTTTGATAACTACGCATCTGCCACTGCACCAATCCTACGCGCACGGTGGTTTTCGGTGCAATATATTCTTCCGTAGGTTCCTGATAGTAAATGTTATCCCATTGCAACAGACAAGCATAATGCTTGGACTCTTCATCATTAGGCAGGTAATTGCGCATCACCTTGCGTACGTGGAAATCGTTGGAAAGCTGAAAGGTCAATACAGGGTCGAAAATTTCTTTCTGCTTTACCTTATCTATATACTCTTTCGGGCGGAGTTGATCCGAGTATTTATAATAGTTGGGAATACGCCCACCGAACATAATAGCTTTCAGATTCAGAGTTTCGCAAAGCTCCTTGCGGTATTCGTACATACGGCGTGCCAGGCGAAGCCCACGGTATTGGGGATGAATAAAGACTTCAATACCATATAATATATTGCCTTTAGGATTATGGGTATTAAAGGTTTCTTTACCCGTCACCTGGGCGTAAGTGTGATCATTCTTCACATCATCGTAATTCACAATGATGGAAAGTGCGCAGCCGACAATCTTTTCGTCTACCACGGTTACAATCTGTCCTTCGGGGAAAATTCGGATGAGTTTTTCAATTTGTTTGTGTGTCCAAAACACATCGCTACCATCCGTATATACACGGGTAAATGATTGCGCCAGTTGCTCGTAGTCTTCTATCTGTAAATTACGCAACTGTACTTTGTTGATTTTCAATGAGTCCATAATGTCTCTTTTTTATACCAAAAGTTAAATCCGCTGCAAAGGTACGGTTTAAACTTATACATTGTCTCCCGGAATGCATATTTTTGTGAGAGACTGATTTTGCAATAAAAAGAAATGAGGATTTAACACTTTAGGGATAAGAGTATTTTGCTTTTTTTATACTTTTGCATCGTTTTCTACAACTTTCAGTTTATTCTTATTTAAATTTTAAAAATCATGGCTAAAAAGATGTTATTCCTGTTTGTGCTTTTGCTTTCCCTTACAGGAATGCTCAAGGCACAGGTAACTACTGCCGGAATGAGTGGTAAAGTGATGGCTGACGAAGAATCTGTCATCGGCGCTACGGTTGTAGCCGTACACGAACCTTCCGGAACCAGTTACGGTACTGTTACCAATGTAGACGGACGTTTCAGTCTGCAAGGTATGCGCTCCGGTGGTCCTTACAAGGTGACGGTATCTTACATCGGTTATCAGACGGCAATCTATACAGGTATCCAGCTGCAACTGGGTGAAACTTATTCATTGAATGTAACCCTGCACGAAGCTTCGGAATTATTGGGAGAAATCACTATTACGGCCAGTAAGTCAAAGTTCAGTGCTGAAAAGACGGGAGCTACTACTAATATTTCTTCTGAACAACTCACCACATTGCCCAGCATTAACCGCAGTATCAGCGACTTTACCCGCATCTCTCCATATGCGTCAGGAAACAGTTTTGGAGGCCGCGACGGACGTTCCAATACGTTCACGGTAGACGGTGCGAACCTGAATAACAACTTCGGTCTGTCGTCTGGTTTGCCAGGCGGTGGAAATCCGATTTCATTGGATGCCATTGATGAAGTACAGGTTGTGATTGCCCCATACGACGTGCGTCAGGCAAACTTTATCGGTGCAGGTATCAATGCTATTACGAAATCGGGTACAAACGCTTATAGAGGTAGCGCTTATATGTACTTCAACAATGAAGTGATGCGTGGTAACAAAATTGGAGATACTGATTTCGGTGTGCGTGCCGAAGAGTCCAAGACTGTTTACGGTGCTACATTTGGCGGTCCTATCATTAAAGACAAGCTGTTCTTCTTTGCAAATGTAGAGTATGAAAAGAGTCCGCAGCAAGTAATTACATGGCGTGCGGCAAAAGAAGGAGAAACTCCGAATAACTCTACGATTTCACGAACTACGGAAGCTGATCTGGCGGAATTCTCCCAGATTCTGAAAGACAAATACAGATACAATACTGGTTCGTTTACAGATTTCCCTGCCGATGTCACCAACCTGAAATTGCTGGGACGTATTGACTGGAATATCAATCAGGGAAATAAGTTGAGTGTACGCTATAACTTTACCAATAACAAAACCTGGGAAGCACCCAATGGAAGTTCGGGAAATACCGGGTATCGGCTGGCATACAACCGTGTTTCGGCATATTCCATGTCCTATGCAAACTCTTGCTATTCTTTGCAGAACATTGTAAACTCGGCTACTGCCGAATTGAACAGCCGTTTCTCTTCCAACGTTTCCAATCAACTATTGTTTACATATAGTGACATGAAAGATGAACGCGGTACGAACTCCAGCCCTTTCCCTTTCATTGATATTATGGCCGGATACTACGAAAACGGTAATCAGATATTAGAGCCTTACATGACTGCCGGTTATGAGTTGTTTACCTATAACAACCTGGTGAAAAATACGGTTATGACTATTGTGGATAACTTCACCTATTACCTGGGAGCTCATAAACTGACGGCAGGTATCAGCTACGAACGTCAGAAAGCGGGGAACTCGTATATGCGTAACGGAACCGGATATTATCGTTATTCCAGCTTCGAGGATTTCAAGAATGGAGCTGCACCTGAATCGTTTGCCTTGGCTTATGGGTACAATGGTAATACAAAACCTTCTGCGGACGTGAAATTCGGTCAGTTGGGTGTTTATCTGCAAGATGAATGGAACATACGCGATAACTTTAAATTGACCGCCGGTATACGTATGGATAATCTCAGCTTCCTGAATGATATTATGCGCAATCAGGCTATCTACGATCTGGACTTCAACGGTATGCATATTGATACGGGGGCATGGCCTGATAGCAAACTGCAATTCTCACCGCGTGTGGGTTTCACCTGGGATGTGTTCAATGATAAGACTTTAAAAGTGCGTGGTGGATCAGGATTCTTCACCGGACGTATTCCTCTGGTGTTCTTTACAAATATGCCTACCAACTCGGGTATGATTCAAAACCTGGTAAGTATTACAACCAGATATAAGGATGGTGTTGTAACCAGTCGTGATCCCCGCCTAGAATTGCTGAAAGGTAATATGATAACGGACGTAAACCAGATGATTTCCACATTGGGGCTTCCTACCTCTATCAGTCCGGAAGAAGGTGTGTTACCAAGCTCCGTAGTGGGTATAGATCCGGACTTCAAGATGCCGCAAGTCTGGAAAACCTCATTAGCTTTGGATTACCAGCTGCCTGTATCTTTCCCGCTGACGGTTACACTGGAAGGAATGTTCTCTAAGGATATCAATGCGGTGCGCCAATACAACTACAATGTGCAGGCTCCGGATAAAGATACATGGTCACGTTTTAACGGACCGGATGATCGTTACATTTATCCCGAAAACTTCCTGCAACACACGAATATCAGTAATGCAAACGTATTGACCAACACTTCCAAAGGTTGGGGATGGACAGGCAACATTACCGTAATGGCAGAACCCGCCAAGAATGTGAACATTATGGCAGCCTATACTCATACCGAGTCAAAGGAAATCAGTGGTATGCCCGGTTCGGACGCTAACTCTGCCTGGACAAACGTTCCATCCATCAACGGACCGAACAGCTCAGGACTCATGCGCTCGCGATATGTCACTCCCAACCGCGTAGTTGCTTCCATTAACTGGCGCGTACATTTGAATAAGAAAACATCTTCGAATTTCAGCCTCTTTTATAGCGGATATTCATCCAGTGGCTATAGCTTTATGTACTCTAATGATATGAATGGCGATGGTGTAACCAATGACCTTATTTACATTCCGAAGACTAAAGATGAAATCAAGTTCACGAGTACCGAAGATACAGATGCTTTCTGGAAGTTTGTGAATCAAGATCCTTATCTGAAGAAGCATAAAGGCGAATATGCCGAAGCTTATTCTGCACGTGCTCCCTGGGTACACCGCTTTGATTTCCGTTGGAGTCGTGACTTCTTCGTGAAGATTGGCAAAACTAAGAATACGCTGCAACTCAGCCTGGATATCCTGAACATAGGTAACTTGCTGAACAGCAAATGGGGCGTAACGAAAAACATGTCCGGTGCTAATGGTGGACGAATTCTGACCTATAAGGGTAAGGATGAGAGCAACACTCCTATTTTCTCTATGTACAAAGACAGTGACGGTAATTATCCTACTGAAAGCTTCACCCGAAACCTAAATTACAGCGAATGCTGGAAGCTTCAGATCGGTCTGCGATACGTATTCAATTAAAGATTCCGAACTTATATTTATCAAAAAAGAAAAGGTGCAACCGAAACATACCGGTTGCACCTTTTTACATTTATAAGATATTAAAGGAGAGAGAATTTTATTTGTTTTTTCTCCAGATTTTACTCATGTCTTCCAGAGTCTTGCCCTTCGTTTCGGGTACCCAACGCCAAACAAAGAAGGCGGCTGCAACGCAGATGATGCCATACAAGCTGTATGCGAACATCGGACTGAAGTCGTACAGTGCCGGGAACGTAGATGATACAATATAATTGAATATCCATTGGAAAGCTACCGCAATGGCCACAGCTTTACCACGAATGGTGTTCGGGAAGATTTCAGAAATCAATACCCAGCAAATCGGTCCCCATGACATCATAAAGAAAGCTGCGTATACAATTACGGAAAATACCGGAAGAATACCTTTGATTCCCATGCTGTCGCACATTGCCACTGCAAATGCACCTACCGCCATACCAATAGAACCGATAATCAGCAACGGCTTGCGTCCGAAACGGTCTACAGTAAAGATAGCTACAAGCGTAAATACAATGTTTACAATACCCATGATAACAGTTTGCATCATGCCACCGCCTTCAGCACCTGCACTTTCGAAAATACGCGGAGCATAGTACAATACTGCATTAATACCAATAGCCTGCTGGAATACGGAAAGCATGATACCGATAACAATAACTGCCACACCATAAGAGAACAACTTCTCCGTCTTTTCTTTGGAAGTAGCCTTGATTTCTGCCAGAATTTCTTTTGCTTTGTTTGCACCATTCACCTTCTCCAGGATAGAGTATGCCTTTTCGTCCTGATGTACCAGCACTAGATAACGCGGGGTCTTCGGTACGAAGAAAAGAAGGAAACCAAATAATGCAGCCGGGAATGCTTCCGAACCGAACATATAACGCCAGCCGGTTTGTACACTCCACATATCCGAAGCGGCGTTCACTGACAATATACCTTCAGCACTCTTGTCGATAATAGGATTTGTGTGGTTGCCCATAATCAGGAAGTTGACGAAGTAAACCACCAACATACCGAAGATAATGGCAAACTGGTTACAAGATACCAGCGTTCCACGAATATTAGAGGGTGCAATTTCTGCGATGTACATCGGACATACGGCAGAGGCAAGACCTACACCGATACCGCCCAATACGCGATAAAAATTGAATGCGATGAGCAATTCCATGTTTGGCTCACCGTAGTTGAAAAATAAAAATTCGGGATAGTAAGACCCCAATGCAGACAGGAAGAACAGCACGGATGCCAGTCTCAGCGAATTGCGTCGTCCCAAGCGGGAAGCGAAGAAACCGGAAAGAGCACCACCGATCACACAGCCGATAAGTGCGCTGGAAGAAGTGATACCGTGCATCACCTTGTCATATTGGAAATCCGTAGCCATCAGGAAGAAAGCTTCCAAGCCCTTCTCCGCACCCGAGATTACCGCCGTATCGTAACCGAACAGCAGGCCTCCCAAAATGGCAACGGTTGTAATAGAATATAGGTAGAGTTTACTACCATTGTTAGCATCATTCATGATAAAAAAGATTAGGTTGATAAATGAGTAAAAAGTGATAAAGAAATAAGTGGTAGGGTGATAAAGGTGATAGAGTGATATTACTTTACCACTTATCACTCTATCACCCTACCACCTTATTATATTAGCAATACATATTCACGATTGCTTCATACAATTCTTGCTTACCGCTGGTTTGCTTCGGTTCGCCGTTAGCTTTCGCATAAGCTACAACATCTTCCAAAGACAATTTGCCTTCTTCGAATTCCTTACCCTTGCCACCGTCGAATGATGCGTAACGGTCAGCCAACATTTTCTTATAAGGAGATTCTTCCAGTAATTTAGCTGCACTTTCCAGAGCACGTGCCATAGCATCCATACCTGCAATGTGAGCGATGAAGATATCTTCCAGGTCGGTAGAGTTACGACGGGTCTTAGCGTCGAAGTTAGTACCACCATTGCCCAAACCACCGTTACGGATAATCTGCATCATAGCCTGAGTCAGTTCGTAGTTATCGATAGGGAATTGGTCAGTATCCCAACCGTTCTGGTAGTCACCACGGTTAGCGTCGATAGAACCTAACATACCGTTGTCAACAGCTACAGCCAGTTCGTGTTCGAAAGTATGGCCAGCCAAAGTTGCGTGATTAACCTCGATGTTTACTTTGAAATCCTTATCCAAACCGTGAGCTTTCAGGAAGCCGATAACTGTTTCAGTATCTACGTCATACTGATGTTTTGTCGGTTCCATTGGTTTCGGCTCAATCAGGAAAGTACCTTTGAAGCCACGAGCACGCGCATAGTCACGAGCGATAGTCAACATCTTTGCAAGGTGTTCTTTTTCACGTTTCTGGTCAGTGTTCAGCAAAGACATGTAACCTTCGCGACCGCCCCAGAACACATAGTTTGAACCACCCAATTCGATAGTAGCGTCAATAGCGTTCTTGATCTGAACAGCAGCGCGTGCTACAACGTCGAAATCAGGATTGGTAGCAGCACCGTTCATATAACGTGCATGACCGAATACGTTAGCAGTACCCCACAACAGCTTGATACCAGTTTCAGCTTGTTTTTCTTTTGCATAAGCTACGATAGCTTTCAGATTAGCTTCATATTCTTCGATGCTTGCACCTTCAGAAATCAGGTCTACATCGTGGAAGCAATAGTATTCGATACCCATCTTCTGCATGAATTCGAAACCTGCATCCAATTTATTTTTAGCTGCTTGCAAAGCGTCAGAGTCACCATTCCAAGGGAATTGTTTCGTTCCGCCACCGAATTGGTCACCACCTTCTGCGCAGAGAGTGTGCCACCAAGCCATAGCAAACTTCAACCAATCTTTCATCTTCTTACCCATGATTACCTTCTCAGCATCGTAGTAACGATATGCCATCGGGTTCATACTCTCTTTACCTTCGAATTTAATCTTTCCTATTCCGGGAAAATACTCTTTTGTTGCCATAATTTTAATTGAATTTTAAAGGGTTAATTATGTTTTAATTGTTAACTGTACTATTCAAAGTTTTCCTCGTATTCAGAGGAGAGTTAAGTTAGCATTATTTTGCCATTGATTTTTCCAAACGATGTTTCCAGCGTGCATAAGCATCCGCATATTCCTGGTGCTTAGCCTGGTTAGGCTCAATAACATCCAGTTTTTCCAGCGTTGCGAATGCCTCGTTATTATCTTTATAGATACCTGCACCGATGCCTGCTCCTTTGGCTGCACCTACCGAACCGTCCGTATCGTATAGTTCGATCGTTGCTCCCGTCACACCTGCCAACGTATCGCGGAAGATGGAGCTAAGGAACATATTTGCATGGCCTGCATGGATTTTCTGTACAGGGATACCCATACCTTCCATAATATCTATACCATACTTGAAAGAGAATACGATGCCTTCCTGAGCTGCACGCACGATATGTTGTTTGCCATGCAGATTGAAGTTCAAGCCACGGATGGAGCAGTTGATCTCTTTATTTTCGAGCATGCGTTCCGCACCGTTACCAAAGGGCAGAATACTGATACCTGCACTGCCGATAGGAGCTTGTGATGCCAATACATTCATTTCATTGTAAGAGATGCCTTCGGGAGCAATCGTACGTTTCACCCAAGAATTAAGAATACCCGTACCATTGATGCAAAGCAACACACCCAGACGGGTTTGTTCGTCCGTATGGTTTACGTGAGCGAATGTATTTACGCGTGATTTCGGATCATAGTTCACTTCACCGTTCACACCATATACAACGCCTGAAGTGCCTGCCGTAGAGGCGATTTCTCCCGGATTGAATACATTCAGTGAAAGAGCGTTATTCGGTTGGTCACCTGCACGATATGTGATCGGTGTACCTTCCTTTAATCCCAATTCTTTTGCTGCAGCAGCATTCACACGTCCTTGTTCGGAGAATGTGGGTTTGATGTCCGCAATCAGAGAGTTATCGAAACCATAATAATCCATCAGGAAGTCAGCTACACGATTGTTTTTGAAATCCCAGAACATACCTTCCGAAAGTCCGGAAACAGTGGTACAGATTTCACCGCTCAACTTCATGGCGATGTAATCACCCGGCAGCATAATCTTATAAATTCGTTCGTAGATGGCCGGTTCGTTTTCCTTTATCCATGCCAGTTTAGAGGCAGTGAAGTTACCCGGAGAGTTCAACAGATGTGAGAGACATTTCTCTTCTCCCAGTGTTTCGAAAGCTTTCTGTCCGTAAGGCACAGCACGCGAGTCACACCAGATAATGGAAGGACGCAGCACATTCTGGTCTTTGTCCACACATACCAATCCATGCATCTGATAAGAGATACCGATTGCCTTGATTTCACCAGCGTTTGCACCCGATTCATTCATGACAGCCTGTGTGGCAAGCTTCAGATTTTCCCACCAGCTTTCGGGATTTTGTTCCGCCCAACCCGGTTTTACTGCAATGATCGCTGCCTCTGTCTTCGGGAAGAAAGCAGAAGATACACATTTGCCGGTTTCGGCGTTTACCAGGCTCGCTTTTACGGACGAGCTTCCAATGTCATAACCTAATAAATACATGGTATTAATTATGAGTTTTGATTTATGAATTATTTTATTAAAACTTATCTTCTTACCTTATTATATATCTTCTTATCGAATCGATAATAGCGTGCGGCACGGTGGGCAACTCCCTGTTGTTTTTCTTCCAACGGAACAACGTATTCCATCATCGCTATTTTCTTGTGAAAGTTTCGTACATCAATAGGTTTACTATATATCAATTCATATAAAGTACGCAGTTGTGATGCCGTAAATTTACGGGGAAGCAGATCGAACAAAGCTGACGGATTAATCTCCACGTACTGGCGGATATACACCAATGCTTCTTTTATAATCAGATTATGGTCGAAAGCCAATGCCTTAATATCTTGCAGTGCCACCCAATATGCTTCGAAATCAGCCAAGTTCCGGCTCAACGCCCGGTCTATCTTCACCAATGACAGGTAAGCAATCGTAACGATACGTTCCACTCTCGATTGCATGGCGCGTTCCAGCCAATGAATGTCTTTCGGATCCTTCGTCCGGTTTTTAGAACCGAATGCTTTGAACTGCATCAGGTTGACGTTCTTCAAACCTGTCAGTTCGTTCAACACACGTTTGGCAGCTTCATCCAGATCTTCATCCATATAGATCAGACTTCCGGGAAGCTTCATATCGTGAAAAATTTCACCTTGCTCCTCACCTACACGCTTTATCAACAGAACCTTTAATTGTTCTCCGTCAAAACCAATCACCACGCAGTCTACTGAGATATGATTGTTTGCTAATGGGGTTTTATGTTCCATGTTTTGCATAATATCCATGTTTAAGCGCTGCAAATATAAACAGGTTTTTTGAATATACAAGCGCAGAAAACTTAATTTCTAATATGTTATAAAGCACTATTTTTCAATATGATAGATATCGTATATTTTACAATATCAAAACATGGTCTTATCGTTGAAAGTACAATATGTATTGTTGATAAACGGAAGAATCAGGTAATTGTAGGAAGTACAATAAGAGTGAAGTGCTTTATTTTTAAGGATTTTAGTATGCCGGAAGATTAAAAAGACAAGTACCTCTTATTGTATTTTAGTTGAAGTGCTATAAAAAGATTTTTTCTCATCTATCCCCCTGCTTCCCAACTCCCTCCGTTCGGAGAAGGGAGGGAGTTAAAATAGCTTATTGCACAAAAATCCTTCGTTTGTGCGGTCAATATCAGAAAAAGCTATACCTTTGCACCACTTTTTTAATTAACCACTAAAACAAGAACAGTATGAAAGCATTTGTATTTCCGGGTCAAGGTGCCCAATTCGTAGGAATGGGAAAAGACCTGTATGAAAACTCCGCTTTAGCAAAAGAATTGTTTGAAAAAGCCAATGATATCCTGGGATATCGCATTACGGATATTATGTTCAACGGTACGGACGAAGACCTGCGTCAGACGAAGGTAACTCAGCCTGCTGTATTCCTCCACTCCGTTATCTCCGCACTTTGTATGGGTGATGATTTTAAACCTGAGATGACTGCCGGTCACTCTTTGGGCGAATTCTCTGCTCTGGTTGCTGCCGGTGCATTGAGTTTCGAAGATGGGTTGAAGCTGGTTTATGCCCGTGCCATGGCCATGCAGAAAGCTTGCGAGGCACAGCCCTCTACAATGGCGGCTATCATTGCCCTCTCCGATGAAAAAGTAGAAGAAATCTGCGAGCAAGTAACCGCTGAAGGCGAAGTTTGCGTTGCAGCCAACTATAACTGCCCGGGACAGATCGTAATTTCCGGTTCTATCGAAGGCATCAACAAGGCATGCGAACTGATGAAAGCTGCCGGAGCAAAACGTGCTTTGCCTTTGAAGGTAGGCGGCGCTTTCCACTCTCCGCTGATGAATCCTGCAAAAGTTGAATTGGAAACAGCTATCAACGCTACTGAAATTCACGCTCCCAAATGCCCGGTTTATCAGAATGTGGATGCATTGCCTCACACTGATCCGGAAGAGATTAAGAAGAATCTCGTAGCTCAGCTGACAGCTTCTGTACGCTGGACACAGACTGTTAAGAATATGGTTGCTGATGGCGCTACCGACTTCACAGAATGTGGCCCAGGTGCTGTACTGCAAGGTCTGATCAAGAAGATTGCACCGGAGGTATCTGCTCACGGAATTGCATAATCCTTAAATACAACATATTTGTAAGGGCTGTCTTTTTAACCAAAGACGGCCCTTTATTTTGTAATCATACTATCCGCATTCAGAATAGGAAGATAAGCTGCATCTCAGCATAACTTTTTCATGCAAGCATGAAAGTTCTGCATTCGATTTGCATTATCTTTGCAAAAACATGCATGATATGGAGAAAATCGACGAATACAGAAACACCCTTGCAATGCCTCTTTGCAAACGATCAATAGATAAGCTGGTACAGGAAATATGCCTGCATCCGGAATACCTTAAAGATATATACCAGTTGATTTCCGATGATAAAATCGTCGTTTCATGGCGGGCTATATGGGTATGTGAGAAAGTAAGTGAGAAGCATCCCGGCTGGTTTGTTCCATTGCTGGATGATATTATTCAGCGATTATTAGTCTGCAAACATGATGGTTCCAAACGGTTGTTGTTGTCTATATTATATAATGTACCTACATCTGATCCTGTCTCTGTCGATTTACTAAATTATTGCCTGGATCATATGTTGGCGCCACAAGAAAGTATCGGTGTGCAGGCGTTGTCTATCAGAATGGCTTACCAGCTTTGCAAGTCTGAACCGGAACTTTTGAAAGAGTTGCAACTCATATTAGAGAATGCAGATACCGAATATTACTCCACAGGAGTTAAGACTACCATACGGAATATTCTGAAAAAGATAAATAAATAATTGAAGTTTCGCAAGTTATGATATTCAGGAGTTAAAGTAGTTATGAAACTTAAATGAATAATAAGAATCAGAAGTGAAAATCAGCTATAAAACAAATTAAATCCAATAACTACAACAAGCAATGTCATGATGCAAAACTAGCAATCTTGTAATGCGGAATATTGCTAGTTTTGCATCATGACATTGCTTGTTATGTTCCGTTTAAGGCTTCTGGGTGGGTTACCGTATTATTTTTCGCAGACTATTCTTGAAAAAGTATAACAATATTAAGACCAATAAAAGCCTTATTAGGGGTCAAAATAGGTTCAGGGTCACTTATAACCCCATTTATAGGCCATTTTTATTTGTATCAGCCAATATAATACTAATATACAGACAGTTGACTTTTTTAAACTTCTGCAAAAAACGTATTTCAGTAGATTTGGAATATTGCAATCCGAACAAACCTTAAATGGGTAAATATTTGATACAAAAAGTAAAACAATAAAGCGGAAGTGATAAAGAGTGAATAATAAAATCTTTATTCCTTAGTAGTTTAGCACTATTATAGTATGTTTTATTTACATCTATTTTAAATATCTTATTCATTTAAGCAGGAATTGGGGGTATAAGTGACCCTGAACCTATTTTGCCCCCTAAATAGTACACTTTTTGTCTTTTTTGAGGCATAACAGATTGATATACAGTTATTAATCATCAGAGAATCATTTTGTCCATGAGTTCACTTCATACACGCTGTTTTAGAAGAAAGTAAGAACCGTCTTTCTGATTGTCAAAAGAAAAAGCGCAACATGCATTCGCGGCTAATTTATCACTTCAGCAAAAGTTAAGAAGTTAAGTTTCGTAAGTATTGTTTTCCACTCCTAATTTACAGGTAGTGTACTCTAAATTATTTTTCTGTAATCCCCATCACTTTTCTTCTTAAACCCATTGCTTAGCAGCACCTTTATTGAAGCCACATTTTCTTCGGAAGGGTCCGCCGCTATTTCACGTCCTCCCAATTCAATGATCTTTTCTTCCAACTTCCTGATAATCATTTTACCGATACCTCTATTCAGATACTCTTCTTCGCCAATCAAATATCCGATCTCGTACGTATGATTCTTTTCAGATATGTCTCCATACAAACTCTCAAAGCCGTGCCCTTCTTCCTCCAAGTCTTTCAAGAAAAAGCAATCAGCATAAAGACAATATCCGATCTTCTTATCCTTATAGTAAACAATAAAATGTTTCATAAAGTCATATTTACCATCTCTATTATTGACTTCGTCCAACCAAGCCTCCTTCTGTTCTTCCCCATCCGGACATAGCCATTTGTAGATATAATCTTTTCTCAACCATCTATCAAACCACGATATATCTTCGCCAAGCAGCGGCTTTAATACTATTTCGTCTGTATCAATCATAAGTTCATGTAAGTCATTTTTGTTTTTATTCAACCCGATTCCCTTTCACATCTATAAAGAAAGTTTCGCCGTTCAGCTTCACCTTTGCTTTGCCATCTTTATTAAAATAGGGGACGTCATCATATATAAAAGGAATAACTTCTTTCCCTGTTTTATCTACATATCCCCATCAACCATTCAGTCGAACTAATGCCAATCCTACAGAAAAAGCATGGGCATAGTCATAGATAAATGGTACGACTTCTTCGCCTGTTGCAGCATCTAAAAAGCCCCATCTACCATTGTATTCCGTTGGCACTAATTTTTGCACTTTCATTTTTTGAGTATCCATAATAGTATAATCCGTTAAATATTGAATTGACAAATAAGAAATAGTTCAAGCCTGCTTTCTGCTGTAAAGATAGGAATTAAATTGAGACTGAGCGCAGAACTCAGTAATAAGGCTGATAAATAGCAGTTTATCCAAGAAAAGGAAGAAGCTGAAATAGAATAACTTATTAAAATTTGGCACGCCATTGTGAATCAATTATATTTGTACATCATTATAAGTACTATAATTATGCAAGATTTTGTAAACGGACGCTGCGGTTGGTGCGGAACTGACGAACTGTATGTGAAATACCATGATCAAGAGTGGGGAAATTTAGTAACCGACGACAAGACACTGTTCGAATTTCTTGTGCTGGAGAGCGCCCAAGCCGGATTAAGTTGGATAACCATCCTCAAAAAGCGCGAGGGATATCGCAAAGCCTTCTGTGGTTTCGATGCCGGACAGGTAGCACAAATGACCGATGAAGATGTCGAACAGCTGATGCACTTTGATGGCATCGTAAAGAACCGTCTGAAAATCAAATCGACCATCACAAATGCAAGGTTATTCCTCGCCATACAAAAGGAGTTCGGTAGTTTCTATGAATATACACTATCGTTCTTTCCCGATAGAAGACCGATCATCAATACCTTTCAGTCCTTGAGTGAGATTCCGGTATCATCTCCCGAATCCGATGCCATGAGCAAGGATATGAAAAAACGAGGATTCAAGTTCTTCGGATCTACGATCTGCTACGCCCACTTGCAGGCTGCGGGATTCGTTAACGACCATCTGGCGGGTTGTATCTGCCGAAAAGAATAAATGACAGTATAACTTCATACAAAGTAAAAGGCGGTATTTCCTCGCGTGGATTTGCCGCCTTTCCGTTGAAATATATGAAGTTTAGTTTTTGAGTTCGCTTATAGATCCTGGTATCATTTTACTTTTTTATTCCCAAAATATTTCTTGCTTTTTCTTCACTGGAGATGAAATCGAGTGCATCGATTATCTCGTCATAATTCTCCCGATCGGAGATATTCGGAGCTATAATTTTCAGAACTTCCAGTTTGTCGTCATCAAACCGGTATATCGACATCATCCGCACACACTGTTTGCAACTCAATCCTCTGTTACCGATTCCGGCTTCCAATAATTCCAGTTGGTCGTCCTTGAAAGGTTTGCTCTTCACTTTGTTGTAAAGCGACTGGAAATCCCTCTCATTCATCCCTCTTCCACCACTAACGTGCGGACGGGAGGAAGCAGTTCCATCACCTACTTCAATAGCAGGATATACAGCAACAGGCGGATGAGGAGCTGTGTTAAAAGAATTCATCCCTACAACACGCCCGTTTACGAAATCTATGACAATCGATGTAGTCACAGTAGATAAATTGCCACCGGCAACAAGTTTCACATACTCCCACTGCTCTGTTTCTTGGTCAAAACGGCGATATTGTGGTTTTCCAAGTATGGAAGAAACTTCTTTTTGGGTCATCCCTTTTTGGACACTCATCATGATGTCTTTACTCGATCCGATAATGCTGGCGCAGCTATTTATGCCAATCATAAATGCCAGTAGTGCTAATGTCAGTTTTATTGTTTTCATTGCATATATTGTTTTTTACTTTTTATGTTGCTACAAATATAAGTGGAGAAAAACATATAATATTATCTTTTTCCCTATTATTTAGGGAGATTTCCCTATTCATATATAGAGTTATGGATTTCAATAAAAAAGATAAAGCTATGGAGGGAAACATCTTTTTCCTATCTTTGTCACATAATGTGACGAGTAATTCACCTCCATAGTAATTGGAATGCTCTAAAAATTAGTAGATTGCAATATATGAAAACAGAATTGGAAAAGTGCTTAGCCGGAGAACCGTTCAACGGCGGTGACAAAGTATTGGCAGATATGACGCTGAATGCTAAAAGATTGTTGAAGCGGCTAAATGAAACGGACTATGCCGACACGGAACAGAGAAAGCGAATCTTTCATGATTTGTTTGGCAAAATGGGAGAACATGTCCATATTGATATTGATTTCCATTGTGAATACGGGAAGCATATTTTCATCGGTGATCAGGTTATCATCAATATGAACTGTACGTTTGTAGACAATAACATCATTGAGATAGGCGACAATGTGTTGATAGCGTCCAATGTACAGATATACACCGCCACCCACTCTACCAAATTGCAAGAAAGAGTCGTAGCGGATTGGGAAGCAGGAGAAGGTATTTGCAAAACCTATGCACTCCCCGTAAGAATAAATGATGGAGCGTGGATTGGTGGTGGTGCGATAATCCTACCAGGAGTGACAATTGGAAAAAACAGTGTCATAGGTGCCGGCAGTATAGTAACTCGCTCTATTCCTGACAACTGCGTAGCCGTAGGAAATCCTTGCAGGGTGATTAAACAAATTGATAATGAAGTCGTTTGACAGAAACGATCACAATATATCATTGCTCTGTACTCCTCAAAGTATTTAAGTCATACTTTGAGGAATATTTTTGGGGAAGACCTGATTTTAGAATCATTTCAATGCCTTGCCATCCGAAAAAGCCTTACCCACCTTTTCGCCCACCTTCAGATAATCATTGTTGAACGGATCGAAGATGATAGGAGCTACTTTGGAAGCATCTACTTTCCCGTTTTCATCAAGTACACGCTCGTCTACACTCACATTTACGATCTCTCCACGCAAGATGCAGGTTTCGGGATTATAATCTTTCAGTTTGCACTCCATCGCTACGGACAGTTCGTCAATCAACGGAGCGTCCACGAACTCCGAACGGGTGGCATGGAAGCCTGCACGGGCGAATTTATCCGTTACCTTATTGCCGGAAACGATACCTACATAATCGCATGCAACAACCTGCCCCACTTCCGCCATACTTACTGTAAATGCTTTGCGCTTCAGGATATTCGCAGTGGTCTTGTGTCCTTCGCTGATGCAAATACTGATCTCTTTCATTTCACTGATACCACCCCAAGCCGCATTCATAGCGTTGGGGAGTCCATTTTCATCATAAGCAGCGATGATAAACACCGGCTGCGGATAGGAAAAGGGTTTTGCTCCGTAATTCTTTCTCATACTAATTTATTTTTGAGTCCATTGTTTAATGTCTTCTTTGGTTGCACCGTTCAGCAGTTTGCCTTTCTGCCACTTCAAATTGGAATAAGTTTTCTGCAATTCCTTTTCGGAATTGGAGATACTGCTTCCGCCCGACGTGGCAAACAGAATCACTGTCTTACCTGAAAAATCACCACTTTCTATAAAAGTATTAATGATTCTCGGAGCTAAATCCCACCAGATGGGAAAACCAATATAAATAGTATCATAGTCCGCCAGGTTTTCCGCTTTGGAGCTTAAGGCAGGACGTGATTTAGCATCCGCCATCTCCACACTGCTGCGTGAGGACTTGTCGTGCCAATCCAGATCAGCAGAGGTGTACTTCTTCGCAGGCTGTATTTCGTAGAGAGTACCACTTGTGACTTCAGCAACGACCTTGGCTGCTTTTTCTGTTGTTCCCGTTGCCGAGAAATAGGCAACCAATGTCTTAGAACTTTGTTTCTGTGCGATTGCGGTCAAACATAACGCCATAATCGCTACCATAAAGAATGTAAGTCTTTTCATACGATATATTATTTAGTTCAAACATAGATTACTTTTCCGTAGCAAACGCTTCGATTCGGGAAGCATATTGCAATGATACAAAATTACGGAGTATTACCCAGTATGCAGGTATATAAATTACGGAATATATAACCAATATTACGGATGTATCTCCTTTTGACATACTTTATACCCCCTATTATTGGATTGTAACTATTTTGTAGTTACATTTGCTGAAACTTATAAATGAATGGGAACAAAAGAAAAACTTATCGAACGTTTCAAGTCGTTACCAGCAAATTTTACATTTGAAGAAATGGAACGCTTGTTGTCGATATTTGGTTATGAAAAATCGAATAAAGGTAAAACTTCCGGTTCGAGAGTTATCTTTAAGAATGGAGACAAACGCCCTATAATGATTCACAAACCTCATCCCGGCAACCTTATCAAAGGGTATGCAATGAAACAAGTATTAAATGATTTGATGGATGCAGGTTTTATAAAATGAAGAAAGGAGTATTATTATGAATACATTAAGGTACAAAGGTTTCATTGGGTCTGTCAACTTCAGTGAAGAAGACAGCGTTTTTTTCGGTAAAATAGAAGGAATAAATGGAATGGTTAATTTCGAAGGACAGAGTGTTCAAGAACTGACAGAAGCATTTCATGGAGCAGTCGATGATTATCTGGCTTATTGTGAAGAAGAAGGGGTACAACCGCACAAAAGCTATTCAGGATCATTAAATGTTCGTCTGACTCCTGAGATACATAGCCATATCGCAATGCTGGCACAGCGTGCAGGTATCTCTATCAATGCTTTCATCAAACAAGCACTGGAGAAGCAAATTACAGCTATGTTATAGAATAGAAATTCATTCTATTATAATCACTATAAAACTCCGCTGAGTGTAAAGCATGTATGTGGTATTGCAGAGATTATCCGATAAAAAGAATAGTCTCTGCATTTTTTTAATGTTAAAAACACAAATGACTGTCACAATCCTCTTCGGCCCATGTCTAAATATATAAAACAGAAATCATGGAAATAGAAATTTATCATGTGGACCAAGCGATAAATGGCTCTAAAGAGGCATTAGAAGCAATCATTGAAAATATTGAAGGCCCGGTGTTTAATTTGTCATTGCGCATGCTCGGGCGGATTGAAGATGCCGAAGACGCAAAGCAAGACATTCTGATAAAGGTCATCACAAGCCTTTCTTCTTATAAAGGAAAAAGTTTATTTTCGACATGGGTGTATAAAATAGCCGTAAACCATTTAATCAATGAGAAGAATAAAGACTTCGCAAATCATCCTTTGTCTTTTGAAATCTTCGGGAGTGATATAGACAGATATGTCGCCTCTTCAGTTGACCAAACGAATCTGGCTGAGAAAAAGATTTTCTCGGAAGAGCTGAAACTGTCATGCACCAACGTTTTGCTTCAATGCTTAAGTCCATTTGACAGGTTAATCTTCATTCTGGGAACCATGTTTGATGTAGACAGCCGGCTGGGAAGTGAGATTACAGGATTGTCGGCTGACAACTTCAGGCAACGGCTGTCACGCTCCAGAAAAGTAATGAGTTCTTTCCTGTCAGAATATTGCGAGCACGCAGGAGGCAAGAAATGTAACTGTATGAACCGGGTAAATTATGCCCTCAGCCAACATCGTATCGATCCTGCCCTGCCTTACTCATCATCATTGGTACCGGAGAGAATCTCCACATCGAAGTCTGCCATGGAAAACATTGATGCCGCGACAGCTCTGTATTCAAACTTACTCAGACACTCTTCTAAACAGCAAGCCAAAGAATATCTTTTCAATCTGCTTAAAACAGATGATTTTTCATCACTAACTAAATAATATCTGACATGGACAAATTATTTTTCTCGGCAATTATCGGATTGATTGCCGGAGTCATAGACATCATTCCTATGATTATGCAGAAACTTCCCCGCTACTCCACCGTTTCGGCGTTTTTCCATTACTTCTTTGTTTCAATCATTATTCTCAATGTAGACATACCTCATATTCCCTGGTGGCTGGAAGGAGGTGTTGTAGGCTTGGCACTAACTATCCCGATGCTTATTCAAGTAGGACATTCGGATAAGAAATCTTTGCCAATAATAGCATTCAATGCTGTAATATTGGGAACATTGGTTGGACTTGCTGGACACTATATTTCAGTTTCCTAAATCCACACAGAGCAATGTAGGATTTGAGTCATCCTCCTCATTAGCTAAACCATATTGAGCCAATTTATCAATAGAAAGCAATGTATATGCCTTGTTGTTCCGGATAAGGGAAACGGGAGTATTTACAATTGCTTTCTCATTATAAGGCATGACATATCCTTTTTCCGAATGAGTCAACAATTCCCCGCTATTTGTATCCCATAGTGTATAATGCCTGCTCTCATTCCAGAAGAAATCATAAAACAACAGGTCATTCACCAATAAAGCATTTTCCGCTTTGATGCAATACTTCCCTTCCGTAAGCATACGTTCAAGATCGCCATTCAAATCTGTCGGCATCTTTAGTTTGCCCTGATTGATGGCCACAGCGGGAATGAGTTTTTCCTTTCTGCTGGCATACAGCGTATCATTAATCACAATACACACTTGGTCGTTTCCGTCTCTGAATCTGGGCACGATGTAGCCACCCGAAAAGCCCGTCACCGATTCAACATCGAAAGGAAAGAAAGATTGTTTCATGTTCCAGTCCTTATCAAAGAAGGCTACTAAGTGCGATTTCTGATATTCTCTTTTGTAGGTTCCCCAATATCCGTTGGATACACCAATAAAGTTGGATATACTATCTTTGGGGTATTCGCTGACGAAAGTCCCGTCCGGCTTATATAATTTAGTCTTATTAGGAGTAGCAACATAAATCAACTCTTTTTCTTCATCAAAAAAGCGGGAAAAGATGTCGGCATATTCTTCAGGTCCATTTCCTTTCCTGTCCATCACAGAAAGAAAAGAACCGTTTTCGGCATTAAAGAAATAAAAACTCGTCTTATCTCCGATAACTATGTACTTTGGAGTCACATTAAGCAGGTACGCATTAGCACTCAACAAGCATTTATCATTCGTTTCCAACCGGATCGTTTTCGGATTTTTGAAAAGAGATTGATATTGTGCCGAAGTGTAGTCCGCATCAAAGTGTTCGACGCCTTTATCAATACTGACTGTAGAAACCTGATCATGTGAACCTTTTTCTCCGGAACAAGCCGTGAGAAGAAAAAGAGAGATGCCGAGAAAGGAAATACAAGAGTGTCGCATATTGTTTTTTGTTATGTTGTAAATTGGGCAAATTTATAAAAAAAAACGAATATACAAGATGTTATCTCAGAAAAATGAGAAGAATAAAAAAAGAAAAAATAAAAGTCGGAAAAACCAACCCAAATACTTGACTTCGCCTTTCTGATGTAGTATCTTTGTAGAGCTTTAAAAAACTGAATTTTAATATTAAACCTAAAACCTTAGCAAATGGCAAAACTGATTCTTTCTTTCTCCGAATTGGCCAGTATGTATTTCCCCGGTTGTTCCACTCCGAAAAATGCGGTAAGATCTTTACAACGAAGCATTAAAAGGTGTACAAATCTGGCGACTGCTTTAGTTGAAACGGGCTATCAGCCTTATAATCATCGTTGGCTCTCTCCCAAGCAATACGGGCTGATAATAGAGAATCTGGGTGATCCATTCCCGGAATAATAATAGACAATAAATAGGAAAGGCGGTTGTTCTTCATAAGAATCACCGCCTTTTTTGTTGATATTTATCAAATTTAGGCCTAAAAGAGGCTTTTTACGTTTTTAATAAACGTTGAGCACATTCTTTAAAAACGTTCCCGTTATTCTTAAAAAACGAATAACAGGAAGCTGAACAAGGCAGAAAAACGCCTATAATTTGTCTATATTTGAGACTATGATATATTCTATTTTACTTAGCGTAAACGAACTTTACATTTTTACAATACCTGACATATAGCATGAACTGATAATCAAAAAACGACTTTAAATTCTACGATAAACTTCATCAAATGGTACTCTGCACCGTTCTCCCCAGATTCCTTTATTTCCGTCCCGTATTCCACAGGGGATAACCATATTTATTTCAGCACCATGAGGCAATTTCAGTATCCTTTTTAGCCGACGGCTATCTAAACCTTCCAGAGGACAAGTGTCATACCCTTCGTTTGCCATAGCAATCATAAACGTTTGGGCAGCGAGTGCACAAGATTTATGGGCAGCCACGCGCATATCATTTTCGGAGACTTCGAGCATCATCGGGCGGAAAATGCTGATGATATTAACCAGTAGTTTTCTGAATAATCCCAAAATTCCAAAGAAACGGGCATAAACAAACGGCATCAATTTGCCATAGTATAATTCCCGGTCTTTGATGCGTTTGGCCTGACGTTCTTTCGGACTGTAACGCCGGATATTCTCCCGCTCGAAGTCAAGTACAAACCGCGCATGTTTCCTGTACCAATCACGCCGCACCACGAAAACGACTATTTGTGAAGCTGTAGAAGTGGCTTTCTGATCGAGACAAGCTCTTGAAACCTTTGCCAGTAATTCGGGCTGAGTGATATGATAGAACTCCCACAACTGCATATCCGAGCTGTTGGGAGCTAATGTTGCCAATTCCAGACAATGTTTTATTCGTTCCGGATCTATCAGTTTTGTTCTGTCATACGCTCGCACAGAGCGACGATAATGGAGGACTTCGTCTAAATTCATAATGCTGTAAAATGTTATAATACTATTATACTTTTCCTTAGAGCTAAAAAACTTCAGGATACCCATAGAATTAATTCTATAGTATAAGATTAAAAACATCTCCATAAGCTAATTGTTCCTCAACTAACCGGACTTTTCGTGTAATCAGAATATCGATGTGCTGTATATCACTAATTCGTGATGCTTTCCCAAACCAGTTTATTGTCCCGTTATGAATTTGGTTATTTTTCACCATTGTGTGAATGGCCGAAACAGACTATTTTTGCAAAAAATTAATCATTCATAATCTATTAAGCAATGAAAAGTAATACTATTTGTCAAGTAATTCTTGCAGGAAGCATCATATTGGCTTCTTGCCAATCTAACAATTCTGCTAAGCAAGACGAGTCTCAACAAACAATGAACGAAACAGTTATGAACAGAGTTACAGATTGCAAAATCAGTGCGGGAAACATCACTTTCACTAATGCCATCAATGGAGCTGAAAATTGCGTGAAACTGCTTGATGATGGCGCATTGGAATTCCATTGTGCCGAAGGACTGGATTTCTTCAGTGACCCGAATGGAAGACTGTCAAATACAACGCTTCCTATTCTGCTTGTCCCCGTTGAGAACACGAAACCTTTTACGTTAATAGCCAAGGTTACTCCGGAATTCACAACGGAGGGATTGTATAATGCAGCTGACCTTTTTGTATATTCTTGTGATTCACTCTGGCAGAAACTGGCATTTGAACAGGATGAATACGGTAACCACCGTATTGTTACAGTAAGAACACAAGGAACATCCGATGATAATAATCATGATAAATTAGATGTTTCATCTGTTTACCTGAAGATTTCATCTGATACAAAAACCATTGCCAGCTATTATTCCATCGACAAGAAAAGATGGAACATGGTTCGTCTATACAAGAATTGTTATCCCAAGAACATCTATTTGGGCATCAGTAGCCAGTGTCCTCAAAAAGGCAGCTGCACAAGTCGTTTTGAAGAAATTTCTTTGTCTCACGATAATGTTAGCGATTTCCGCTTGGGAGAATAAACCATTATATATTGAAAGTATAATTCTTAAAATGGCATGACAAAAGCCGCAGAATATTTCTACTTTCTGGAAAAGCTTATGATTTAAGTATAGTTTTGGAATCAATTGATAACAAAGAAAAGAATCTTGCTCTTATCTTTAAAAGTTATAAGAAAAAGCAAGTTCTATCGATTTTCACAAAGCGCTTTAAATCATCCATTTACAACTTTTCTCAGAAAAACCCACTCCAAGGTATCAAAAGAGCACAATACTTCCCGCACTACATCCTATCTTTGCAATGTCATCAGAAATAAATGATGGCAAGTAAACCCTATTTTTTTTAACCAATTAAACTTTAATTATTATGGCTTTAGAGTATGTAGTGACCAAAAGAGTGTTTGGCTTTGACGACACAAAGACAGAGAAGTATGTAGCGAAATCTGTACGTTCGGGACAGATGAGTTTTAGTAAAACGTGTGCAAAGGTCAGTCGACTTTGCGGAGTCCATCGAAAAGTGGTAGATTTGGTAGTCAGCGGTCTGGTTGATATGATGGCGGAGGATATTGATGACGGAAAGAGCGTTCAATTGGGAGAGTTCGGCATCTTTCGCCCCACCATTAAGGCCAAAAGTGCGGATACCGCAGAAGGTGTTACGGCAAGCAATATAGTACGTAAGCGTATTGTATTCACTCCAGGGAAGATTTTCCAACGTACTTTGGGAGAAATGAGCGTAACCCGCGCCATTCCCATCGATACAGATTATACGGATGGAAGCAGTTCCGGTGGTAACGGTAGCGGCGGTAGCCAAGGAGGTGACGGTGGTATAGAGGATGATCCGTTAGGATAATGCCAAATTAAAGTAGCGAAAGAACTTCGCTACTTTTTTTGTTTCTATACCTATTTATATGGATAATATCTCTTATTTTTGCACATATTATAACTATAAATAGGTAATATGGAAACATCAAAAGTCTACTACACAGACCTGCGTACCTCTCCTACTTCCAATCTTCTGGATAAGATGGAGCGCCTGGTAAAGCGGGCAGGTATTGAACAGCTACCCTTAAAAGACAGTTTTGTCGCTATCAAGATTCACTTCGGTGAGCCGGGAAACCTTGCTTATCTTCGTCCGAACTACGCGGCTCGCATGGCAAACCTATTGCGCAACAATGGTGCAAAACCTTTCTTGACGGACTGTAACACACTATATTCAGGCCGTCGTGCCAATGCCGTCGATCACCTGCAAAGCGCAATGGAAAACGGTTATAATCCTATATCCGCCCAATGCCAGGTCATCATCGGAGATGGATTAAAAGGTACGGATTGCCGGGAAATTCCCTTGAACGGTGAGTACTGTACCGCCCCCAAGATTGGTACTGCCATAGCCGATGCGGATATTATCATCAGCATGAATCACTTTAAAGGGCACGAACAGGCCGGCTTTGGCGGAGCTTTAAAGAATTTAGGCATGGGCTGTGCCAGCGTAGCCGGAAAATTGGAACTACATTCGGCCTCTCAACCCAAAATAGATACGGGAAGTTGTATCGGCTGCAATATCTGCGTGAAGCACTGTGCACACGATGCCGTACACCTGAATGCAGGACGCAAAGCAGAAATAGATTACACTAAATGCGTAGGTTGCGGACAGTGTGTCGCCTTGTGCCAGTATGACGGCGCCATTATGGGCGATGAAGATACGTCCGAACGCTTAAACTATAAGATTGCCGAATATTCACTGGCCGTAGTGAAAGATAAGCCCAACTTCCACATCAGTTTTATAATGAATGTATCTCCGGAATGTGACTGTTGGAATCATAATGATGCTGCCATTGTTCCCGACCTCGGTATTCTGGCTTCTACAGACCCGGTGGCTCTGGATAAAGCATGCGCGGATATGGTCATCCAAGCTCCTATACTGCACACAGGTAACCGCCTTTCTGCCGGACATGAGCACGATGATTTGTGCGGCCATGACAAGTTCCACATGATGCACCCGGATACGGACTGGCTGGCCGGATTGCGCCATGCGGGAAAGATCGGATTGGGCAATATGCAATATGAATTGGTGAAGATTTAAACCTTTTTCGTCCAAAAGAGTCTTAATACAAACATACCGATACAAAACCTGTAAGGATTGAGACAAATCTTCAAACAAAATGAACGCTCATCTCCTACTTTTGTATTTTGAAGAAACATAATAATAACAAATTAAAATCTAATTTATTGAATAATGGAAACATCTGCTAAACTCTACTCTTTGTCGTTCAGCAACGTAAAGACCTATTTATTCGTATTCCTATTTGTTGCAGGAAATATAGCATTGCCGCAGCTTTGCCATTTGGTTCCCATGGGTGGACCGACTTTGCTGCCTATCTATTTCTTTACACTGATTGCCGCCTATAAATTCGGCTTCCGTGTAGGACTGCTTACGGCTTTACTTTCTCCGGTGATTAATCATTTATTGTTTGGCATGCCCGCTGCCGCCGCATTGCCTGTGTTGCTCATTAAATCCGGTTTGCTTGCAGGAGCCGCTGCATTTGCCGCACGATATACAAAGGAAATATCCTTAGTTGCATTGCTTGGTGCGATTCTTGCTTACCAAGTGATAGGCACTGCTTTTGAATGGGCGATATGTGGTGACTTTTTCCTCGCCATACAAGATTTCCGTATCGGTATTCCAGGTATGCTGATCCAGTGGTTCGGTGGTTACGCCTTGCTGAAAGCAATTTCCAAACTTTAATAATAGACTATCTCCCATAACAATATGGCAAAAACAATGGAAGAAGTGCTGGAACGCTTCCGCACAATTGAATTCCACGATGATTTTGATATGATCGTGGCTATTGCTAATGGCGGCATCGTTCCGGCAGGTATCATCAACCAGCGATTGCAAAAAGAAGTGCATCTGCTACGTATCAATTTGCGGGATGAATACCAACATCCGAAGTACGATGCACCCCAGTTGCTTGCTCCGGTTGACTTTGATTTTAAAGATAAAAGCATCTTATTGGTAGATGACCGTATTAAGACAGGCTCTACCATTCGTCTGGCGTGCGAATTACTAAAAGAGGCACGTATGATAAAAACATTCGCAGTCAATGGTACGGCAGATTATGCCTTGTTTGACGAGACGTGTTTTAAGTTCCCGTGGATCATATAAGTAATTAATAATTAGTAATTAATAATTCAAAAAGAGCCTATGGATAGAAGAGATTTCTTAAAAACTCTGGCGGTAACGGGTGCGGTGATGACCGTGCAGCGTTCCGAAGCAATGGACATACTGGCGCAAAAGTTGACAAATGCTGGCGGTGGCAAGGTGGATCTGGTAGCTGTGATGGGTGGAGAACCGGAAACGATGTTCAGGCGTGCTATTACAGAAATGGGTGGCATGAAACAGTTTATAAAACCGGGACAAAAGGTAGTGGTTAAACCGAATATCGGTTGGGATAAAGTGCCCGAACTGGCCGGTAATACGAATCCGAAGCTCGTTGCGGAAATTGTGAAGCAATGTCTTGCCGCAGGTGCCAAGGAGGTTACGGTTTTTGATCATACTTGCGATGACTGGCAGAAGTGCTACAAGAACAGTGGCATTGAAGAAGCTGCCAAAGCTGCGGGTGCCAAGGTTATGCCGGCTCATCTGGAAAGCTATTACAAACCAGTTTCATTGCCCAAAGGTGTACGCATGAAAAGTGCCAAGGTACACGAAGCCATTCTGAATAGTGATGTATGGATCAATGTACCCATCCTGAAAAACCATGGAGGTGCCAATCTGACGATTTCCATGAAGAATCACATGGGTATTGTCTGGGATCGCGGTTTCTTCCATTCCAACGACTTGCAGCAATGTATTGCCGATATCTGCACAATGGATAAAAAAGCAGTGCTGAATGTGGTGGATGCCTATCGCGTTTTGAAAACGAATGGCCCGCGAGGACGTTCTGCTTCGGATGTAGTATTGACCAAAGGATTATTTATTTCACAAGATATCGTGGCTGTAGATACAGCTGCCACCAAATTCTTTAATCAGGTTCGCGAAATGCCACTTGAAAGTGTGGCGCACCTCGCTAACGGACAGGCATTAAAGATTGGAACGATGGATTTGGATAAGCTGAATGTAAAGCGTATTAGACTTTAATTCAAGCTATATAAAGTATACACATTTATGTTGAGAAAAGCACGTATTATACTGTTCGTTGTCATCTTCGGGCTGATAACTTTTTATTTTCTGGATTTTGCGGAAATATTGCCAAATAGTTTCCACAGACTGGCGCATATACAGTTTGTATCGGCATTGATGTCACTCAGTTTTATTATTTTGGCAGTACTGATACTGACCACTTTGTTATTGGGTCGTATCTATTGCTCCACCCTTTGTCCGATGGGTATCTTTCAGGACATAGTGACCTGGATCTCCAAGAAAACGGCTAAGAAAAAGAAACGTTTCCGCTACTCACCTGCCAGGAATATACTGCGTTGGGGAGTATTGGGTGTAACGGCTATAGCTTTTCTTTTCGGCTTTACGGTCGTTTTAGGTCTGCTCGATCCTTACAGCGCTTTCGGGCGTATGACGGCCAATGTGTTTAAACCTGTGTATATGTTAGGGAACAATTTGCTGGAAAGCATATTTTCAAGTTTCAATAACTATACTTTCTATCAGGTGGACGTTTCTCTCCTGAGCATCTCGTCCTTTATTATCGGACTGTTAACGTTCTTGGTGATTGGCTTTCTGGCATGGAAATACGGACGTACCTGGTGTAACACAATATGCCCGGTAGGTACGTTGCTTGGCTTTCTGAGTCGCTTCTCACTGTTTAAAGTACGTATCGATACAGAAAAATGCAATCATTGCGGACTGTGTGCCACTAAATGCAAAGCCTCATGTATTAATAGTCCGGAACAGACTATTGACTACAGTCGTTGCGTAGATTGTTTCGATTGTCTGGGTGAATGTCGCCAGAATGCACTTAGTTATACCACCCCCCTCAAAACAGAGAAACAGGTGACTGACGCTTCCAAACGCCGTTTTTTACTTGCCGGGCTGACAACTGCCGCCGCAACTCCTAAAGTTATGGCACAAGCCCAGAACGTAGCAGCTGCGGCAGCCGGAATGAAAAGTGATAAACGTCAGACGCCTATAACACCGCCGGGATCTATCAGTCAGGAACATTTTCAGGCACATTGCACCTCGTGCCACCTGTGTGTCAGCAAATGCCCCTCTCATGTACTGAAGCCTGCTTTTATGGAGTATGGTTTAGGGGGAATGATGCAGCCGACCGTTTTCTTTGAAAAAGGTTTCTGTAATTTTGATTGTACCGTATGCGGGGATGTCTGTCCGAATGGAGCTATCCTGCCATTGACGAAAGAGCAGAAACACCTGACACAGATGGGTAAAGTTGTCTTCATCGAAGAGAACTGCATCGTCTACCGTGACGGAACCAGTTGTGGGGCTTGTTCGGAACATTGTCCTACGCAAGCTCTGTCGATGATTCCTTTCAAGGACGGATTGACAATTCCTCATATAGATACGGAAATTTGTGTAGGTTGTGGCGGTTGTGAATACGTCTGCCCTGCCCGCCCCTTCCGCGCCGTATACATCGAAGGAAATGCCGTACAGCAAGAGGCTAAACCCTTCACCGATAATCATCAGGAAGAAATTCAGGTGGATGATTTCGGCTTTTGATTAAATATTTTCCCGATTCCCACTGACGCCTGTCTTCGATTGAATAAATTGGGGGCAGGCGTTGCTTTTTCTCTATACTTAGCACATTTTTCTCCCTTTTTACTTTCAACCTACAATAAAATCACTAATTTCGTGGCGAACAAATATATGGTAGTTTTTTTACATGGAGGCAACATCAAATAATTGGTTTACGAACAAATATCCTATAGGATATGCTTTGAGCGGTGGTTTTATCAAGGGTTTCGCGCATCTGGGCGTGATGCAGTCATTGTTGGAACATGACATCAAACCTAATATCCTTTCGGGAGTAAGCGCAGGGGCTTTGGCAGGCGTGTTTTATGCAGACGGCAACGAACCGCATAAAGTGCTGGATTACTTCTCCGGGCATAAGTTCCAGGACCTGACCAAATTAGTCATACCAAAAGTGGGATTGTTCGAGTTAGGCGAATTTATTGATTTCCTGAAAACCAATCTGAAAGCAAAGACGATGGAAGAATTGCAAATACCTCTCATCATCACTGCAACCGACCTCGATCACGGACGTGTGGTGCATTTCCACAAAGGGAATATTGCCGAACGTGTGGCAGCTTCCTGCTGTATGCCTGTCCTCTTCTCTCCTGTAAAAATAGAAGGAACGCATTATGTAGATGGTGGGGTATTTATGAACTTACCTGTATCTACCATCCGGCGTGTTTGCAGCAAAGTGGTGGCAGTAAATGTTAGTCCGCTACTGGCGCACAAATATAAGATGAATATTGTAAGTATTGCCATGCGTTCCTACCACTTCATGTTCCGTGCCAATACATTCCCTGAACGGGAAAAAGCGGACTTATTAATAGAACCGTATAACCTGGAGGGATACAGCAATACCGAACTGGAAAAAGCAGAAGAGATATTTATGCAGGGATACAATGCCGCTAACACTCTTCTGGATCAGTTGAAAGCGGATCAGGGAACCATCTGGAAAGATGAAAGTAATTATCAAATCATAAAATAAAAAATAGAATGGGGAAAGATGAAAAAATGATTATCTATCAAGTGTTTACGCGCTTGTTTGGTAACAATCATAATCACTGCATCAATAACGGGAACATAACGGAAAACGGATGCGGTAAAATGGCGGACTTTACAGCCAAGGCACTCAATGAAATAAAGAAGTTGGGAGCCACCCATATTTGGTATACCGGTATCATAGAACATGCCACGCAAACGGATTATCGCCGTTACAACATACGTCCCGATCATCCGGCTATTGTTAAGGGAAAAGCAGGCTCTCCTTATGCCATCAAGGATTATTATGACGTGGATCCGGACTTGGCAAACGATGTACAGGAACGTATGAAGGAATTTGAAAATCTGGTACAACGTACTCATCGTAGCGGTCTGAAAGTCATTATTGATTTTGTTCCGAATCATGTTGCCCGCCAATATCATTCGGATGCACAACCTGACGGAACTTCACAGTTGGGTGCAAATGATGATCCTAATTACGCTTTCAGCCCATATAATAATTTTTACTATATCCCTCAATCCGAATTGCACGGTCAGTTTGATATGAAAGGATCGGCTGCGGAACCTTATAAAGAATGTCCTGCCAAGGCTACGGGGAACAATCGTTTCGATGCTTATCCCAATATCACCGACTGGTACGAAACCGTAAAACTGAATTATGGAGTGGACTATCAGAATGGTGGAACCTGTCACTTCAATCCCACTCCGGACACCTGGACAAAGATGCTGGATATCCTTCTTTTCTGGGCAGACAAGAATATTGACGGTTTTCGTTGTGATATGGCGGAAATGGTTCCGGTTGAGTTCTGGGAATGGGTGATTCCACAAGTGAAAGAGAAGCATCCTGATTTGTTATTCATTGCAGAGGTTTATAATCCGGCAGAATATCAGAATTACTTATTCCGCGGAAAATTTGATTATCTATATGATAAGGTAGGGCTTTATGATACGCTTCGCAATGTGATTTGCGGCTATGATTCGGCTATGGCCATTACCCGTTCCTGGCAAAGTCTGGGTGGCATCGAGAAACGGATGATGAATTTCCTGGAGAACCATGACGAACAGCGCATTGCTTCTGATTTCTTCGCCGGAAATCCGCGTAAAGCCATTCCGGGATTGATTGTTTCAGCTTGTATGAATACCAATCCGATGATGATTTATTTCGGGCAAGAATTCGGTGAACTGGGCATGGATAGTGAAGGTTTCAGTGGCAGAGACGGGCGTACCACTATTTTTGATTATTGGAGCGTGGATACCATTCGTCGCTGGCGGAATGGTGGGAAGTTCGATGGCAAGATGCTGACGGAAGACCAAAAACACATCTATAGTATCTACCAACGCATCCTGACGCTTTGCAACAAAGAAAAAGCAATCACTGAAGGAGAATTCTTCGATCTGATGTATGCCAACACAAATGGCTGGCGCTTCAATGAGCATAAGCAATACACATTCTTGCGCAAAGCTGGAAAAGAATTGTTGTTCATTATCGTGAACTTTGACCACATTTCAGTAGATGTAGCTATCAATGTGCCTTCTCATGCCTTTGACTTCCTGCAAATACCGCAGATGGATATTTATCCGGCAGTAGATTTGTTAACCGGAAAGACGGAAAGTATTAGTTTGCTGCCTTATAAGGCTACGGAAATCTCAGTAGAGGGATACAGTGGAAAGATGTTGAAAATCAAGCTATAATAAGATTTCTACCACGGAGTTCTGTTCTACTCCGTGGTTCTTTCTCCTTCCAGTTTTTCCTTCAGTCTGTACAGACGCGTAATGGCTGGATTGTAAAACTCATCCGGATAATGCGCTTTGATATCGTTTATATTTGCCACTACGTATTGTCTAAGATTCACAATCTTTTCGGCCTCACTTAGTTGTAACTCTTTGGGTAACTGTGCGTGCTCAGCCCACTTCATCAGGGCATTCACACTTTCCTCATCATACTTATATTCCATATGTTCGTATAATTTTTCTACAAAGATATAAACAAATGATAAAAATACACATACCCCTTCGAACTTTTTCTGTGGAGGCGTGTTATATTATTGTGTTTTTCATAGTATTAGATATAAGATTAATTAAAGGAGACTGTACCCGCTTGTGATAAGTAAGTACATCAAAAACAGAAGCGTCTGTTTGATTGATAAATGTGTAAGGAGCATCGGTTTACCAGAGCCGATGCTTTTTTTGTCCCTCTTTGTAGCATGTTAGGAAAATTATGCGTAATTTTGTCAGATAATAAGGAAAATACCAATATGAACATCCCTGTTATTTTTCAATTCTTAAAAGAAGTGTCCGCTAACAATAACCGCGAATGGTTCAATGCTCATAAGGACTTATATGAAGAAGCCCGTGGGGAATTTGAGAACCTGTTATCGGCTATAATTACCCGTATCTCGCTTTTCGATGAAAGTATTCGTGGCGTTCAAGTCAAAGACTGTACTTACCGGATTTATCGTGATACGCGCTTTTCGCAGGACAAGACCCCGTATAAAACTCATTTGGGCGGATACATCAACGCCCGCGGTAAGAAATCAGACCACTGCGGTTACTATGTTCACATTGAACCGGGCAACTGTCTGTTGGCAGGTGGTAGCTATTGCCTGCCTCCTAAGACGTTGAAAGCCGTGCGACAGGCAGTGTATGATAACATAGACGAATTTCGCGGTATAGTTGAAAATCCGGATTTCAAGCAATACTTCCCGGTAATAGGCGAAGATTTCCTGAAAACAGCTCCCAAAGGGTTTCCAAAGGATTTTGAATATGTACAATATCTGAAATGCAAGGAATATACCTGTTACTGCAATCAACCGGACAGCTTCTTTCTGGCATCCGATTGCGTGGATCGTACGGCGGAAATCTTCAAGCAAATGAAACCTTTTGCTGATTTCCTGAACTACACGATTGACGACTTTGAATAAAATTTGATAATAATATAACTAACTTAAAACATTAAAGCTATGGTAGTAGATAGATTAGAAAATTTAGAAAAATATGCATCGTTGAACCCCTTGTTCGCCCAAGCTATTGAATTCTTGCAATCGCATGACTTGAACGCAATGGAAGTTGGCAAAACCGAACTGAAAGGTAAAGACTTGGTTGTAAACGTAGCTCAAACTACCCCTAAAGCTAAAGAACAAGCCAAACTGGAAACACACAATGAATTTATAGATATCCAGATTCCTCTCTCCGGTGCGGAAGTAATGGGCTATACCGCAGGAAAAGATTGCGTACCGGCTGATGCTCCCTACAATGCAGAGAAAGATATTACTTTCTTCGAAGGACTGGCTGAAACTTATATCACTGTAAAACCTGGAATGTTTGCTATATTCTTCCCTCAAGACGGACATGCTCCCGGCATTTCTCCTGACGGTGTGAAGAAAGTCATTGTGAAAGTGAAAGCATAATAATCCAATCAATCAAAAACTCATCCTTTATGGAAACATTGAATTTGATCAAAAACGACCCCTGGCTGGAACCTTTCGAAGATGCCATCAAAGGCCGTCATCAGCATGTATTAGACAAAGAGGCTGAACTGACGAACAAAGGGAAACAGACTTTGTCTGATTTTGCCTCGGGATATTTATATTTCGGACTTCACCGTACTGCTGACGGCTGGATTTTCCGTGAATGGGCACCCAACGCCACAGAAATATTTATGGTGGGCACATTCAATGAATGGAAAGAACTAAAGAAATATAGTCTGAAACGTAAGGATTATGGTGTTTGGGAAATCAAACTTCCGGCAGATGCCATGAGACACGGAGACTTATACAAACTCATTGTACATTGGGAAGGTGGTTGTGGAGAACGTATTCCTGCCTGGACAACACGAGTGGTACAGGACGAACATACCAAGATTTTCAGTGCACAGGTCTGGGCACCGGAAAAGCCATATAAAGTTAAGAAGCGTACATTTAAACCTAATACGGATCCTTTGCTTATCTACGAATGCCATATCGGTATGGCACAACAGGAAGAAAAAGTAGGAACTTATAATGAGTTCCGTGAAAAAACTCTTCCACGCATTGCTAAAGCCGGATACAATTGCATTCAAATCATGGCAATCCAGGAACATCCCTATTATGGTAGTTTCGGTTACCATGTATCCAGTTTCTTTGCCGCTTCTTCCCGTTTCGGTACTCCGGAAGAACTGAAAGAGTTGATCGATACTGCACACGGATTGGGCATTGCAGTGATTATGGACATCGTTCATTCTCATGCAGTAAAGAATGAAGTGGAAGGCTTGGGCAATTTTGCCGGTGATCCGAATCAATACTTCTACCCTGGTGCTCGACGTGAACACCCGGCTTGGGACTCACTTTGTTTCGACTATGGAAAAAATGAAGTGATTCATTTCCTTCTCTCCAACTGTAAGTACTGGCTTGAGGAATACGGATTCGACGGTTTCCGCTTTGATGGTGTAACATCTATGCTCTATTACAGTCACGGATTGGGTGAAGCTTTCTGTAACTATGGAGACTACTTCAATGGCCATCAGGATGACAATGCCATTTGCTACCTGACACTTGCCAACAAACTTATCCACGAAGTAAATTCCAAAGCAATAACGATTGCTGAAGAAGTATCGGGAATGCCCGGTCTTGCTGCTAAAGTTGAAGATGGAGGCTATGGTTTTGACTACCGTATGGCAATGAATATCCCCGATTATTGGATCAAGACCATCAAAGAAAAAATAGACGAAGATTGGAAACCCTCCAGCATGTTCTGGGAAGTAACCAATCGTCGTAAAGATGAAAAGACCATATCTTATGCAGAAAGTCACGACCAGGCATTGGTGGGCGATAAGACGATTATCTTCCGTTTGATAGATGCCGATATGTACTGGCATATGCAGAAAGGTGATGAAAACTATACTGTGAATCGTGGTATTGCCCTCCACAAGATGATACGTTTACTGACTTCAAGTACTATCAATGGTGGTTACCTTAACTTCATGGGCAACGAATTCGGTCATCCTGAATGGATTGATTTTCCACGCGAAGGTAATGGATGGTCATGCAAGTATGCCCGCCGTCAGTGGGATCTGGTGGATAACAAAAATCTTACTTACCACTATATGGCCGACTTTGATGCTGATATGCTCAAAATCATTAAGAGTGTGAAAGCTTTCCAGACAACACCTGTTCAGGAAATCTGGCACAATGACGGTGATCAGGTATTGGCATACATGCGTAAGGATTATGTCTTTGTGTTCAACTTCAATCCGAAACAGTCATTTACCGATTATGGTTTCTTGGTTTCTCCGGGCACATATGAAGTAGTATTGAATACTGATAATCCTGCTTATGGCGGTAATGGATTGACTGATGACACTGTAAAACATTTCACTATTGCTGATCCTCTTTATGAAAAAGAGAAAAAGGAATGGTTGAAGTTATATATTCCTGCCCGGACAGCAGTAGTATTGAAGAAAACAAAATAAATAATATACCATAAATAAGAAAGCCGTGTCGGGAAATTCCAACACGGCTTTTTTTCTTTTTTCGATAGATTATTTCAATTGCGCTTCAATTTGCGGCAATAGTTTCTTAATATTATCTATCATACTTTTTTCACGAGGTTTGTCTGCCGAGAGTAAGGGGAGTGCACGTTCCAGATACGTTTTAGCATTCTGGAAGTTCTTGTCGGCAATTTCTTTCTGTGCATCGTACTTAGCTTTATCTGAATTAGCTAATGGTGCTGCATTCTTCAGAACTAAAGCTGCCTTATTATAAGAAAGCGTACCCAAGCTGTACAATGCGTTGGTATTCTTTTCATCGTCAGCAAGTACTTGTTTGAAAGCTTCTTCTGCATCATCCAGTTTATTAGCCTTTTGCGCTTTAATACCGGCATTCAGATAATAATTAGCATGAAGTCTTTTCAATGTCTTGTTTTCCGGAGCCGCTTCTATACCCTCTTTCAGAGTAGCAAGATACTCACTGTCTTTTTTCAAATCCTTCAATGCACCGGCTTTACCTACATATGCATTTCCCAGATTATATTTCTTTTGAATAGCAATATCAAAATACTTGAGAGCATCTTCCGGTTTTTTGATTTTATCGGCACAGACGCCGCAGTTGTAAGCGATAACAGAGTCCTGATTGTTTGTCTGTGTCAAGTAGGTACTGAATTTTGTAAATGCTTCCTGGTAATTTTTAGCTTCGAGTGCTGCCTTTCCTTCGTTAATCAGATTTCCAGGGTCCGTAGTTTGTGCAAAAAAGTTAGTTGCTGCACAGCAAAGTGCAATGGATAACAAAAATTTTTTCATGTGCTTTAAATTTTAAAAGTTGATATCCCAAAATTAGTGTTCATAGCTATAGAAGCAAAACCATTTTAACTTTTTTGTAGTTTTTAGGACAGATGTAACAAATGTTATTTTACGTAAAATTCGAGGTGGGCTGTCTACAGAATAATAGCATGAGAAAAACGAATTATGTGCCTAATCAGAATAGATTATCTTTAGAATGAAAATAAATCATACAGGAAAGTTACTGTATTGTCTAAAACTACGTTAATTACTAAAACAAAAAAGTCACAAATGCTTATCTATTAGCGATTTGTGACTTTTCTATGTGATTCCGTTGCCACTACTTTTTTTATTGGCTGATAGTCAGTTGTATATCTTTTGTTACCTAAATTACTTTTAGAGGAGTAGGTTTTAACCTATCCAAACAGGTTTAAGGACCTATTGATCTTTCTCGTATTATTCTTTTCTTAATGATTTTATAATCCTCTCTTTCTCGTTAATTATTTTATCTTTTTCTTCTAAAGCATATATTAGATTTGCTATTTCTCTATTCTTACGAGCAATCACGCCATTATGCTCATAATCAGGATTATAACCAGACTTCCCTGTCCTCAATATTCTTTCAGCCAATTTATTCATAACCGGAAATTTGAACTCATACATAGCATTTAAAACATCTATAGTATTTATGGAATTTTCATATTCTGAATCTATTTCAAGATCTAAAGCAAACCAGGCTTCAATAAGAGAAAGAAGCTCACCACCATCTATGTCACGATCACCACCCTCGTAATAATAAATCTCCTTTGTACGATATTGAATACCTTTATTGTATAAGTATAAATAAAACGCCTCCTCTTTATGTGGGGAAAGATTCTTAAAGGACACTTTAGAACGGCCACCAACAGATTTTACATTTGCAAAAGACGATAATTTTATAGTCATAAATTTAATATTTAGATATTATGTATTCTACTTTTCCAAATCTGATCCGCTTGCAATGGCACATGTTGCACTGCCTTCCTCTGGGACACGTTTTTTAATTTCTTTGATTCTGCCTATCAGCTCTCCTACTTGCAAAAGAAGTTCTGCCTTTTCCTTTTCAAGCTGGTGGCATTTATTGATGAAGTATGAAAGGTTGCTGCTGTCTATTGATATGAACATTGAACCTTGACCTGTCATTACCCATTGAGAATTTAGCCGATTGTCATTTATAAGAATTAATCCAATATCATAAGCTCGAAAACCAGCTTTCCCTTTCTTGGCATCAGATAATTTCGCCAATGGTAAGCCTAATAAGCGGAGGTATTCTGCTTCAGATTTATATTCCTTATTATCAATAAGGTAAGTAACGTATTCAATTATTCTTTTATCTATATCACCTTTTTCCATAAAATAATATTAGAAAAAATCCAATCATTTTATTTGTATATTGGAATAATTCCTATATTTTTTGTATCGTTATAATAAAATCACGTAGCTAAGTTAACGAAAAGAGAATTTAAACCAATATAAATCTTTAATTATTTATCAATTATGGTATTTACAGACTATATGAAAAGCTTGCCTAACCAGCAGATGGAGACCATCAAGAAGCTGGCAGAAATCACGTGCTCCACTCCAGCAGCAGTGTACCGATGGATAAATGGAGTTAATCCACCAGCTCCCATTAAGCAAAAGATAATTGCTGAATATCTTGGCATGAGTGTAGAAGAACTATTCCCAACAACTAAAAACTAATCAATATGGAGACTACTTTACTTACAGCAAAAAAAGCTAAGATGATTGCTGAGACCCAAGAGAAATTGACGAATTTATTGGATCAAATTCTTGTAAAGGCTTTAAAAAGCGAATATAGCCTAATCTTATCAGAAGAAATTCCCTCAAACGTTATTGCCAATCTTGAAGAACTTGGGTATAAAGTGGAGATAAGGAAGCTAATTAAGCCTTTGTACATTATATCATGGCTCTGATAGAGAGAATCTCCAATATCGAGTTCTACAACACCCCCGAAGGTGATGTGATGATGAAAGAATTAGGTTTTCCAGCGGTTGTGCTCAGTGAGAACAACCGCCCGACCATCGAATATATGCTTTCCATCATCCGCGACCGCTACCCCAAGGCACATGCCAGATTGATGAAGCTCTATTCAGCCAGTACGATGAACCGCTGGCATTACGAGTTCCGCGTAGTGCATCGTTTCATCCGCTGTAACTTTGGTGAGTATGATCAGTATAACCTTGACATAAACAAAGATGGCCAGTTTGTATTCGAAGAGGTAAAGTGTCCGCTGCGGGGTGAGTGCGAGCATGAAGGAGTGATTTGTCGCCCAGAACTTGATACGGCATTAAGTGATCGTGAGATGGAGGTGTTTCGGCTCATTGTCTCCAACTACCAAACGGATGAGATTGCAGCAGATTTGCACATATCGCCTTATACGGTGAATCGCCATCGCGAGAATATTAAAGCGAAAATCAAAGTTCGAAATGTGGGTGAGATGATAACTTATTGGCACCAGAATCAAATGAAATAACAATAATATTTAGACTGCTTACAAAGTAGTAGATTACTATCAATTCAATTTAGAAAGGAAATATTATGGCATGGTTAGCAGTAAACAGAAATGGGGAGGAGTTAGTATTTAATGATCTCCCTACTTATGACAGAGTAGAAGATACATGGAAGGTTAATGGAACAAGAGAAGAGCTTGTTTATGATGATCCGTATGATTTTTCAGCTGGGCATCATTGTGAAGAAGTGGATGATAGTGATTATGGTATCACACTTCCTGAAGGGACAATTGAGAAAATTATAGGCAATCAGTTGTCGTTCGCGGACGATCCGGTAGAAATATGCTAATTACAAATAAGAAATGAGCAAATATACAGCAAAGCAAATAGCTGAATCTGACGAACTATTTGAAAAGCAAATACATAAAGTCAGAAAGTTTTATTTGAGTCGTAATCCCGATAAAATGATGATGCTTGAAGAAAGAAAAGCAGTCGTCAAAGAACGGAATAAAGGTCTTTCCCCGGAATATGATAAGGAGTATTATTGTGGAACTTGTGGAGCTAAAGACGGTGCGGAACATCCTAAAAGTGGATATTGCTTTCACTGTGATACTGATAACTGGATTTCAAAGAATAACTAATAACAAGAAAAATATGAATCATGAATTAAAAACATGGCCGCCTTATTATCAAGCGATAATAGACGGAAAGAAAAGATTTGAAATACGGAAAAATGATAGATGTTTCTCCGTTGGTGATGTTCTTCGCTTGCGTGAATACGATCCTGCCAAAGAATTAGACCCAATAACAGAAAAGTACACTGGACGCTACTGCTACGTACGGGTAGATTATGTTTTAAGTGATTTTCTGGCTTTAGAAGAGGATTATATCGCTATGTCTATAACTCTAATTAATTAATAAACAAATATGAATAAAGACAGGCGTAAAAGGATTCAGAATATTATAGATCAGTTGACTGATTTAGAAACCGAAATTGAAAAGATTCAGGATGAAGAGCAAGAAGCATACGACAATCTCCCTGAGTCACTACAAGAATGCGAGAAAGGTGAAAGAATGTCAGATGCAATTGATAGCCTTGATCATGCTTTTTGTTCAGTCGGAGATACAATTAGTTATCTTGACGAAGCTATACAATAATCTTCAATATAATAAATGAACAAATTTATGGAAGAATTTAAAGGAACAAAAGGTAGATGGCAAATGACAACATCTGCTTTAGAATGTGACCATAATTCAGAGGTTGCAACAATATGGGGAGATAGTGAATATGGTGAAGGTGCATCGTTAATTGCGCACATAGATAATTCTCCGGGTGTTGAAAAGGCATTAGCTAATGCAAAACTAATAAATGCTGCTCCTCAATTATTGGAAGCATTACAGAAGGTTATTGAAATTCATAGAGCTGGATTGCATTTGTCAGACGCTCTTATAAAATATGTTTATCCAGCAATCAATAGAGCTTTAGGAATTAACGAATAACAAAACTAAAGATGAAAATACACTATTTCTATAGAAAAGAGTATAACAAAGGGTTTTACGATCTTGAGCTTGTGGCCTGGCTGGAAGAGACTGAAATATCAAGGCTGGGTTATAGCAGATTAAGCTTTACCCGGTTGGAAAGATTGAGAATCTTTCTATCAAAGGATGATCGTTATCATTGTCACACTATGGAGCATGATTTCGGAGAAAACAGTTGCTATGGTCATTATGCTCATACACGTAAAGAACTGAATGAAGCTATGCATGAGGGAGAATTACTTCCTATCGACGGCCGGAACTATAAAAGATTCCGGAGAGTGGCTATTGGTCTTTACCGTAAACAGTCTTTAGTGGATTTCTCTAAATTCAAAGGGAAGCAAAATTATACGATAAAGCAGCTAATAGGTGATTAACGCTTATATATAGGATAATTATGACAGAAGACAATCTTGCACTCGATATCCCTATCGAGACCTTATTCAAATACCTGCTCAAAGATTATCACAGAGAGCAACAACGCACCCTGTATCTGAAGGGGCAAATCAGAAGTTTGCTAAAGCGGAATACTTACCTGGAACAGGAAATCGGCAAGGTAAAACAGCAGCTACTGAAGAAGATAGAAAGGAGTGAGAAACAAATTGATTATTCGCAAGAAATCAGCCAGCTACACCAGGCTGTTTCCTGCCGGAACAATACCATTGAGCAACTCAGAAATGAGACTGCCCGGCTGAAAAATGAACTCGATACGTATATGCTGTTTCTTGGCAAAATTTAAGTCCTATTACTTAATCCTAAAAACAGTGTAATTCGTAGCGGCAACATATAAAACTCTTATGTACTTTACTAAAGATGATATAAAACGGATTAAGGAAGCTTCCAAAGGGAAGCTCCTTGATGTTATCGGTGACTTTCACGAACTACGGAAACGGGGCGCTGAATATAAGTGCGAATGTCCCAAATGCCACGGACAGGAGAAGCTACATATTTCTCCGGCCAAACAGATTTTCAAATGCTTCAGTTGCCCGGATATAAAGGGCAAGGAACCGCTGGACTATTTGCAGAGGGCGGAAGATATGCAATTTCTGGAAGCCCTCGATCACCTGGCACGCAAGTTCAATGTACTGCTTGATCCCAAACCGGAGAAAAAGCCAGCCAAGCCTACTAAAATGAAGAAACAAAGCAAGGAGGCCAAGGGAGAAAGCATTGATACATTCTGCGCCCGTATGCTTGCCGGTAGCGGACTGACCTATCAGGATGTGACGGCACATATCTTTAAAAAAGGAGATACACAGAGTATTTTTGAGGCAAAAACTTTCCGTCCGGGAACCATTGATGAATATGGTAATATCGTTGATGGAGATGATGTCATTATCGAATACTATGATCTGGACGGTATGCCGGTTACCTATATGCGCAAATTACCGGGACGTGGCAAGCAGGAACTCAAGGTGTATTATCGGGTCCGCTGGCAGTTCCCGGACGAACACCGGGACAAGGAAGGGAAACCGTTCAAATACAAATCTCCTGCCGGAAGCGGTACGCCCATATACATTCCGGAGCGCATGAGGCAGATGTACAAGAGGAAAGAGCAGTTCCCAAGGCTCTACATTCAGGAAGGGGAAAAGAAGGCGGAAAAGGCATGCAAACATGGCATTCCCTCAATAGCGGTTAGCGGTATTCAGAACCTGGGACAGAAAGGGGCATTGCCGGAAGATCTTGTCAAGATTATCACCGTTTGCGGTGTTAAGGAAGTGGCCTTCATTTTTGATTCAGACTGGAATGATCTGTCCAACAATATAAAGTTCAATACTCCTGTTGATACACGCCCCCGGTGTTTTTTCTCTGCCGCCCGAAATTTCAAAGAATACATGCGGATGCTGAAGAACCGAGGCGTCATGGTGGAAATATTCATTGGCCACATCAATAAAAACGATGAAGGTGACAAGGGATTGGATGATCTGTTGGCAAACAAACTGAGCGGCCATGAAGAAGAACTTGCCAAGGATATAGAATTTGCCTGCAATGAGAAATCCGGAATTGGCAAGTATGTAGAAATATTTAAAATTACTACATGGAACGATCAGAAACTACGTGAGTTATGGAATCTGCATAGTCACGAAAAATTTGCTGAGCAACACCACGAAGTTTTACAGGAACTTCCGGAGTTTATCTTTGGCCGGTATGCCTATAAGTTTGACGAAAGCGGTAAGGTGGTATCCGCCCTACCCTATGATGAAGATGAAAAATTCTGGAATGAAGACTATAAGGAAACGAACGGCAACAGAATACCTGTGTTTGAATACGATTATGTGGCCGCCAAAACCTTTTTTCAAAACCGGGGGATCGGGCGATATCGTTTGCTCGATACCAAATTATGGACGTATATCCATCTGGATCCGCCAATAGTCCGGACTATTGACGTAGAAGATGCACGCGATTTCATGTTTGCCTTTGCCGAACAGAATTGTAGCCGCTTTGTCAATAATCAGTTACTCAAGGGAGGCTCGCAATATGTCGGACCATTCCAGATGTCAAGACTTGCTTTCATCCAACCCAATTTTATATCCCCGTCCCGTGATGAACAATACTTCTATTTCCGTGACCGCTGTTGGCATATAACCCAGCATGAAGTCAAAGAAGTGGGTTACGAAAGTATTACTCACCAGATATGGGAAGAACAACGGAAAAACACCGATGCCAAATACCTCGGTCATCCCCTTATTATTTTCAGGGAACGGGACGGCAAATATGATTATGAACTCTCTCCGGAAGGAAAGAAATGTCATTATCTGCAATTCCTGATCAATACCAGTAATTTTACCTGGAGAAAAAAGCCTGAAGAGATTGAAGAAGGCGAACTTTATGAAAATAATCTCCACATGCTCAGTAAAATGTGTGCTATTGGCTATATGCTGATGGAGTGCAAGGACGCGAACGTGACACGTGCCGTTATTGGCATGGACGGCAAGCAGTCGGAAGTGGGCGATAGTAACGGCCGTAGCGGTAAATCGCTTGTTGGCGAATTAATGCGCCAGGTAGTCGATACAGTCTATATATCCGGAAAACGGACGGATATCTTCAATGACAGTTTCATTTGGAATGATATTGATGAACAGACCCGTCTGGTGTTTATTGATGATGTTATGCAGAATTTCAATTTTGAGTTCCTGTTTCCTAACCTTACCGGTGACTGGACTGTAAACAAGAAGGGAGGCGCGCGTATCACCTATCCTTTCGCAAAGTCTCCTAAAGTATATATTCCAACGAACCATGCTATCCGTGGTACGGGTTCCAGTTATACTGATCGGCAATGGCTGATAGCTTTTTCCGATTTTTATAACGACCAGCATAAGCCTATGGATGATTTCGGGGTATTGTTCTTTTCCGAATGGGACTTCACGCAGTGGAACCTAACTTGGAACATGTTGGCCAACTGCATACAGCTTTATTTGAAATTTGGAGTTGTACAGGCACCGGGCGAACGCTTGCAGCAACGTAAGCTCAGACAAGAAATTGGCGAAACCCTTATATCCTGGGCGGATGAATATTTTAGCAGCGAAGAAAACCACCGCCGTACTCCCCGTAAGGAGATTTACGACAATTTCTGTAACTATGATCCGCAGCAACGCAAATTCATAAGTGCTACGGCATTTAAGGACAAATTGAAAAAATATTGCGAATGGAAAGGCTGGATATTCAATCCGCATAAATACGATGCAAAAAGCGGTTTACCCCTCTTCCTGGATAAAGACGGAAAACCGGTTATAGATGATAAATCCGGAGGTATTGAATACTTTACCATAGGAAAAGCAGCTGGCGAACTGACACCGCAGAGTAATCTTCCTGAAGCATCAACTAATAAGCTTGCATTCTGATGAACGATACACACTCCGATATTATAGCCCGGCTTATGCCTCTCTACGAGATGGCACCTGAACGTTTCATGGCGTTCTATGATGCAGTATATCTGATGTGTATCAATCTGCCGGAAGGCGAGCAGTTCCGTATTTCAGACCGTTGCCAGGAAAAAGATTTGAAGCTGTTTCAGGACATCGTAAAAACATTCATTGCAGAACAGCCATACGATGTGCATACAGGACAGTTGGAATTGTCGGATGATATGGAGTATGTGAGACGGACAACAGGCTTTAGAGCCTCCGTAAATCGCTTCACTCCGAAACGCAGAAAGGAGTAGATTATGCCAATTTACTACGATGTAAAGATACATATTTTCAATGAATTACGCAAATTATCATGCTAAAAAAAGAGCATAAAATATTGGTAGTCGTTTCACCGGATCCGGTTGAACGCAAGCAGCTGTTGAGTCGTCTGGCAGTACGGCTTGGCTTTGCCCGCATTCCTTCAGATGCGGCAAAAATCATATCGAATGATATCTTCAGTATAGACCTGGCAACGGCCTATTTCGTTTTCTGTAGTAATTATAATTTTCGTGGGGCCGTACTCACTAACCAACGTTTATATGAAATGGCTGCACGGGGCCTGTGTGTAGTTGTAGGAGTCCGTTCAATTCCCCGTGAGTACGAGTTCATTTGCAGAGTATTCTATCCGGAGGACCTTCCATAACAGAAGTATTCTTTTGATGATTACCGGTCATTCCGAGAAAACATAACACGGAGTATTCTTAAAAGTACATATTGAGTGTTTGCCTGCATCCGGCGGTACGTGAGTACAGTCGGATGCTATCTTTTCTTTCTTTTGCCCCTTCCCCCTTTCCCCCAACCCATTACAACAACGATTTGAACAAACGTGCATGAGCGACAGTCGTAGGAACTGCCGGAGGGGGTATATTATTCTTTTTTTTATTCTTCTTTTAAAAAGAAACTACCTTAAAAAACAGAAAAAAAATCGTGCATTCGTGCAGAAGTACTATTGTTTTCTTATATCAATTTGATATGCAACAAATTACAGGCGCACAAAATCTGCACGAATTGCGCACAAATAGCGCACGAATTGTACTTTTCCGGGAAAAAGGCCGAAAAGTACGCAAACGGAAGAATTAGTGCGGGAATGTACGATTTTTGTACGGGTATAATCTATTGATATACAGGCATGTATAAATGTGTATATGTACAAAAGTACTGCCGCACGAATTTTATACTATATCCGTGCAAGGACTTGGTTATATGCTCGGTATTTAGTATATTTGTGTAAAAATCAACACTTTAAATGATAAAGAAAGACCGATTTGTCTGTTGGCTGCCTTGCAAACCATATGTTAAGCAGTTCCTTTTGCATAATTTCAATACGCCTGATGATACCTGGACTGAAATCGTTAACCTGTCTTCCGACAAGGAGTTGCAGAACGATTTCCTTTCCCGGCTGTCCAAACCCGGACGCTACGAAAACAAATACCGTAACCTCTACCGTTATACGGCTAGTGTAGCGGTAGAGATACGCCGTGATGACTTCTACCGTTATGGCTGGTCGATGTCAAATACCGAAGTGGTGGCATTCGGTACCAAGATTGAACGGCGGATCAAACAGATATTGTTCCTCTATCTTGATACGCACGTGAGTATGGGGCTTCCGCTATCAGCCGCCATCCGTAATTTCCAGACGAAGTTCGGATTTACTGAAGACACCTGGTCTTATGACACCATCCGCAGGGAGTATAATCGACACGGATATCGGAAGACAGTGGAGAATACAACGATTTTTGATTTTATTAACCGTATTATATTGGGGAAGTTGTCCGAGTTTGGGACAATTTCCCAGCAAGGAAGATTAGCGTATGAAAGTGATAAACTATGATTTTGAAAATGTCGGCGGGCTGTTGCAGATAATTGCCGTTCCCCCGACCTCGTTTTTGTGGATCCGTAAGGATTACAATGCCGGTCTGAACTACCTGGAGCTTCGCGACCGGGAGAATATTATTTCCATTCCGGTGTATGCCAATGACACTTATATATATAATGAGGACAAGGAAGTGAATGATGCGGGGGATTGCTGGAATGTTTCCATTGAAGGGGTGATTCCTAAACTTTCCTCAGTGAATAATCAGCTGATGGAGACGCTGGAGCGTGGCTTGTGGTATGTGCTGGCAGTGGACGGTAACGGCCAGGTCCACTGGTGCGGTCAAGAAGACGCACTTATGTTATTCGCCACGAACAAGACAAGCGGGCGTTCCGTTTCAGAACGGAACGGCACGTCTTTTACATTCACCTGCGTACAGGATGAACCCACCATTTATATATCCGGATTGGAAGAACTGGAAGCGTAAAAACAACGCTTATTCCCTGTTTGACGGTGCCCTGTGTCCTTGGGTACCGTTTTTTTTGCGCTTTTCTTTGCGCAAAAAAGTTATATGAACGAGACAGTTATCACATTATTCGGCAGTATTGACCGGTATTGTTACAACAAAAATTATCTGAAGTACTATTTAGATAAGGCAAAAGGCCAACCCGTCCGCCTGAAAGTCTCAAGCTTTGGCGGTGATGTGGCCGAAGCGGTCGCCATGGCAAACCTTATGGCTGAGCATGGCAATGTGACGGTGGAATTTATCAGCTTCAATGCTTCGGCGGCTACCATACTGGCGTTCGGTGGCAAGTCCATTGAGATGCATGAGGACGGTATGTGGCTGGCGCATAAGTGCAGCCTGGGCGTGGACATTTGGGGACAGCTCAATGCCGATCAGATTGAAGGTGCCATTAAGGAGTTGCAGAACAAGAAGAAGAGCGCCGAAGCCATTGACTTAATGATTGCGCAAAAGTACATCAACCGCAGCGGCAAGAGTCTGAAGGACGTTATCACCCTTATGGAAGAAGAACGCTGGATGCCTGCCGCTGAAGTCAAGGAATGGGGCTTCATAGACAGGATCATTCCCGGTGTGCATAAAAAGCCTCAGGTGACCAATGAAATAACCGACTGCTTTACTGCCATCGGTTTACCGTTACCGGTACTCAATGCTTCCGAATCGGAAACGCAACCCAAAGGCAATGACAGAAACCTTGTTTCCCAAATCATTGACGGTATCAAAGGGTTGTTTCCTGCCAATAATAAATCTGAAGACATTTCTAATTCAAATACAGTTATTTCCATGCGTAAAGAATTTACTTTCATTAATCAGATCCTCAACTGTGAAGGCATTGAGGAAAAAGACGGTAAGACATCGCTTACCGTAGAGAACTTGCAGGCTATCAATGACGCCATCAAGGTAGCCAATGAGGCGAAAACCAAAGCTGAAAGCGATCTGACAGCCGCCAATACAGCCAGACAGACGGCCGAGAATAATCTGACGGCAGTTGTCAACGACCTCGACAGCCTGAGTGATAGCGTCAGGAATGCAGCCGACAACAAGACTAAGGTACAGGTTATCCGTGATATCGTGGCCAAGATTCCCGGAACGGCAACCGCCAGTCATCAGGAATCGAATGAGGACAGCAAGTTTGCCGATATCGCCACGGATCCGATCAACAGTTATGAGAATGAATAACATCTAAACTATTCTATTTATGGATTTTAAAGCACCTATTGACATTACCACGGTTCTGACCGCGGTAAAAAAACACAGAGACATCCTGAAGGCGGTCGATAAGCTCGACGCTTCGGAGGTATTGAAACATTTCACTCCGGTACCGGGCATTACCGATTCCCTTGAATTGGGCAAGGTAGAAGGCGGAAGCATTTCAAGCAAGTACACCGGCAAGTTTGAAGCCGGCAAATATCTGGGTAAGATTGTTCCGCGTCGTCTGGTCGTTCGTCCCGTCGTGATGGAGATGTCTGATGAGCCGGAACGTTACCGTCGCACCTACATTGCTGAGGTACCCGGTACGCTCCGCAAAGAACATCCCTTCGAGCTGTGGTTGATCAACCACGGGCACGAACTGGCATCCAATGATTTGCTGTTTGCCATCTTCACAGCGAAATACAGCGCTGATAAGAACAAGACGGACATTCAGGACTCTTTCGATGGTATCGGTACCATTGTTACCGAAGGCGAGGCAGTCGGAGATATCTCCAGTGCTGAAGGCAACGTATATGCCACCGGTGAGCTGACTCGTGCCAACATTGGCGAAAGGTTACTGGAGATGTGGCGTCACATGCCGCGTACCTTCAAGCGCAAGAAGAACATCAAGATGTTCATTTCCGATGATTTGGGCGACATGTACGATGACTGGCGCAAAGATGAAGGTACTATCGTTATCGGATTAAAAGAAGATACTTCCGATACACAACACCTGCTCGGTTCCAATAACCGTTGTGAGCTGGTACGTGTTCCGAATCTTCCCGATGGCAGCCAGTTCGTCATGCTGACCACTAAAGGGAACATTTGCTACGGCTTTGACAAGGAGAGCGATTTCAAGTCTATCAAGCCGTTCTTCTCCGGTAATCCTTATACGTTTGATGCTGCGGGCAAGTACGTGATAGGCTTCCAGTTCGTGTCGGTGCATAAATCGGAGTTCTGTGTTAATGACCGTCCGGTGGATCCTGAAGGTAGCAACCCGTTCGGATATATCGAGGTTACAATTGCACCGGATGAAGCGAAGGCCAACGGTGGCAAATGGCGCATTCAGGGTGAAGAGGCTTGGCGTGATTCCGGCACGTATGTAGCGGTTCCCGGTGGTAAGGAATATACCGTCGAGTTCCTGGAGGCCGCCGGATATACCACTCCTGCCGTGCAGAAGAAAACTCCTGCTGCGGGTGCAGTAGAGAAAGTGACGGGTACATACGTTGTTAAGTCTGAATAAATCCTGTGACTATGGCAGAAGTAGATCCTAAATTATGTATTGCCCTTGATGATATCAACGAGGCAATGGACTGCGAGAACCAGGATAATATGGGCGGTATCATACCGTCCGTTATCTTCGGTTATCATGCAGATGTGGCGACATGGCCGGACTACCCGAAAAAGACGGATGATCCGCTTTCACTGGAGGCCGCCGGTGCACTGGTCGGTGATCTTGTTATGAAAGAAGGTTGCCGGGCCTATAAGATGGATATCACTGACGAACTGGCTGAGTTCAAGATTACGGATCAGGGAGAAACCGGTGGTGAATCGTTCCTGATGGACTTGAATATCATTTCGGCCAAGATGCGGAAAAAGATATTCGGCTTTGAGAATGCGACCAAAGGCCGCAAGATGTTCTTCATCGTGACCGACAACAATGGCACGAATTACCTGATGGGTGACAAGCGGCGTGGTGCCATGCGTGCCTCCGGAGACGGTTCTACCACCGGGGCAAACTCTACCGCGCGTAATCAGAATACACTTCATTATACTTTCACCGCACCGCGTAAATGTGTGTATGAAGGTGATGCGGAAGACATTCTCACTGTAAAGAACGCACCTGGAGGTTGATTTTTGTTTCTTCGTTTGGTTAGTTGCTTGTTTATGTCCGTCTCCGGAGTTTTTCCGGAAGGCGGACATTTTGTTTTGTCCTATCACAGCAATAAAATTCGCAACACCTTTGTATAACGTTAATATCAAGAATCATGGCTGAAATTACAAATGCTTATATCGTAGCCCGCAGAGAAGGTATCGCCTGGCTGAACTCTGCTAAGAGAGAATACAATACTGGTGTGGCTATCCTTGCTAAATCAGGTTACAAGACAATCGTATCATCCAAACTGGCTAAATTAGGCGAAAAGCCGCATACCCGCGAGAAGCTGGAATACGAGATCCGGCAGATGATTAAAGTCTGGTATCATCCGGATGATCCGCGCTTTGAGGATGTGGACCTGGCGGATGATGCGGTACCGGGTAATGACGGACGTTCCGAGACGGTTCCGGAAGAAACGGCGGCGGCCATCGTTACCATTGCGGAAAAGGAACTGGCACGTGAAACGGATGAACAGCCCGCTTATCCGCCTGTCATTGCCAAAATTATCTATGATTTCCGGGATTGCTATAATGAACGTTCACGGCTGCACCGGTTACTCTCCGAACAGGGTGAGACCAATACGGCGGCTGTATGCGCACAGCGCAAGGATATTGTTACCCGTATAGCCTCTCTCTCCAATCGTATGACATTGCTGGCTGCCATCAAACAGCAATATGAGCAGAAAAAGGAGTTGCCGACTGATGAGCAGCTGGACGAGCTTTATAAAAAAGTGGATGCTGCTGAAGAAAAGCCGGAAAAGGAAGATGAACAGACCGACATCAGTTCCCTTTCCGTCGAAGAACTGAAGAAAGCAAAATCCAATGCCAAGAGTAAGATTACCAAGGCAAAAAACATGTTGCTATATTCTTCGGAGAGCAAGCCTAAAGACGGCAAGGAAAATCCGCTTCCAGACTGCCCCAAACGTGTGAGATACGAGAAGAAGGTCGCTGATCAGGAGGCATTGGTAGAGAAAATAGAATATCGTTTGGCAGAACTGCAATAGGTTATGTTGGTTTGTTGCAGTGAGATTGAGAATAAGATGATGCCGGCGGATGACGCAGTAAGTCCTATGCAGGGAGACCGATACCCGACAGGCTACATCCGCCGAACGGATGCGGCAGCCTCCGGCCATGATCTGGTTGCGGAGAAGCTGCTGCATCCGGACGCTATGGGGATGCTGGTTCCCGGTCGGGACAAGCATTTTTATTCTTCAGGAGCATTCAATCTCATTCAGCTGATTTTCTATATTCTCAAGCAGGCGGGTCCGGCACATCTGTTCCTGACAACCTATTCCATCTCTATGGATAGTATCAATGCCCTTCATCGCAAGGTTGAGACCGGTGAGTTGCTATCGGTACGGTTCCTGATCGATAACCGCGTACGCAGCATCTCACCCAAACCGTTCGATTATTTGGTGACTACATTTCCGGACTGTTACCGTTGCCTGGCACTGCATGCGAAGGTGGCGTTGCTGTATAACGAAGACTGGAACATCACCGTAGTAGGCAGTCAGAACGCCACGCATAACCCGAAGCTGGAACGTGGAATCATCCATACCGGCAGAGATATTTTTGACTTTGACTTTAAAATGCTGAATGATGAGTTTGACGCAGGAACAACGTGAAGAAATTGAGAAAATGGCGTACCGCCTTATCCCTCCGGGAATGATCGCAATCAATATCGGTGTGGATGAGACGGATTTTCTTGCAGAGCTCCGTACTCCGGGCACTGAAGTCCGGACGGCTTTTTATCGTGGGCATCTCAGCCAAATGGTTGAAGTACGGGAGGCTATCATCAAGTCCGCCATCAACGGCAGCAATCCGGCACAACAGGAACTGATCAAGTTCTTTAAATCGCAACAGCAGTATCTTGAGTATGAGTAACAGCTTGACAACATCCAAAAGCAAGGCCGCATTGGAGGAACAGTCATACGACCTTATACAGCAGCACATCATTGACCCGGAGAACAGCCCGTTGCCGGAGCATCTTCGGGTGCAGTGCAACCGGGTATTGCAGATAGCCCGTTTGCTGGATGATTATCCCAATGAAAGCCATATTATCAACATCATGCTGGCGAAATATCGGATTTCACGTACACAGGTGCGTAAGGATATCGCCCTGGCAAAAGAACTGTTCAAGACACAGCACCAGTTTGACTGGGATTTTTGGTTTGCCTGGATGATCAAGGACCAGATTCAGCTTATCCGGGACTGCAAGCTCAGGGGTGATCTGAAGAACTGGAACAACGCCAAGAAGGTGCTGCATCAGATGATTGGCGAGAAACCGGCTTCGGTTGAGGATCCGCGACGTATGGAGAAGAATGTGTTCTACATTCAGATCAACAGCATGGGGCAAACAGTAGATGTTCCGCTGAATGCAATCCGTAATCTTTCACAGGAAGAGCAAAAAGTCCTTGTGGATTCCATGTACACGCCTATTGACGATGTGCAGGCAGAAGAAATAATGAACTCATAAATAGATTATCATGAAGAAACTGACAAACAAACGCTTAATCTCTTATTTGGTTGACCACAAGCATATCGATATGGTGTCGGTCAGCAAGACACAGATTGTTTGTACCGTATCCGCCAAGTTCAAGCCGGATGAAGTGAAAAAACTATTAGACGATACAGGGCAGCCGATGCCCCGTATGACTTCTTCCGAAGGTGTGAATTACATTGTTTTCCCACGTTATTGATACGGCAGGACAATGGACGAAAACGTTTGGGAAGAGGTCATACAGGTCAATCCGGCACAGGCGGCATTTTTGGTAATGCCGTACAAGAACGGGTATGTCATCTATTCACGTGCAACGGGTAAATCATTCATTACCGGTGCCGTGATAGATGATAATATCCGGCTCATGCCGCGAGGTATTACCACACTCACACAGGCTACCATTGGGCAGGCGCTCACTAAAACGTTGCCCTCGGCATTCAAGATGCTGGAGATGCTCGGTTACAAACAATGGGATCCGGTCAGCAAGACCGGTGACTATGTGGTGTGCCGCAGTCCCATTGAAGGATGGTACAGGCCCTATGAACACATCATGTCGTTTGAGTATGGTATCAGCTTCTCCAATGGCCACATGCTCTACATACTTACCCAAGGTGGTAACAGCCGCGGTCCGAATGCGGATTACAACATCACCGACGAAGCGTTGACGCTCAATAAGGAGAAGTTTGATCAGGAGGCGGCACCGACCAACCGTGGTAATGAACACATTTTTGGCCGCAAGTCGGAGCATCCGGTTCTGAAGCATCACGGTAACACCTTCCTTTCCTCCATGCCTTACACGCCTGAACAGAAATGGCTGCTTGAACCGGCCAAGTATTACGAGGAAGAACGCGGCATCCGGCTGTTTGATGTCTGGAATAAGATTGTGCGGTTACAGATGCAGCTCATTGATGCAAGGATTGCGAATGATGCGGGACTCTTCAAGGAGATCTGGAATGAAACCGTCCGTCTCAGGCAAAGTATCACACCGTTCGTTTCACGCGATGGTACGCTCTTTATCCTTGGTTCTATCTTCGACAATATCGCCAATGTGGGCATGAACTATATCCTGAACCAGTATAAGGTGATGGATAAGCTTTCCTTCATGATCGAGATCCTGAACTTCATGGTGGATAAGATTGATAGCTGCTATTACCAACTGGATGAACGGCACGTGTATTACAATGCGACCAATGACGACTATATCCGTGACTTTGCCGAAGATCATAACTACAACTGGCAGCAGCTTGCCAATAACGATGACAGCCGGCGTGACCTGGACTGTACCCCCACGAAGCCGCTGGAACTGACGCCTGACTGGGGTTCTGCCGCCTCGTTCCTTGAAGTGGCACAGGAGCGCAACTATGATTTCGTGACGAAGCTGCTGACCCGTGAGCCGGTGGATAACAATATCAACGAGTTCTTTGTCAAGCGTGATGAAGAAGACGATACGATGGTCAACGCGCTGATGGATAAGTTCTGTCACTATTACCGTAACCATATCAACAAGCACCTGCATTATTACCGTGACCGCTACGGGGATGCACGCCGTGCCAACAATAAGAAATCCTATAATGAGCTTGCCATTGAGCGCCTGGAGAAACACGGCTGGACGGTGGAACAGCACACGCATGCGGGTATGGAGCCGCCGCAGCATGATAAATATCTGTTGTGGGCTTCTATCCTGGCGGAGAAGGACGAACGGTTCCCGAAGAAGCGTTTCAACGGCTCGAAATGCAAGTACACGCTTATATCCATGAACAACACGCGTGTCATTGAAGATCGTGAAGGACGGTTTGCCAAAGATAAGCGCAGCGAGCGCAACCAGTCCATCCTTCCTGAAGAGGCAACGCACTTCGGTGATGCGGTCGATAAACGTGTCTGGACGAAGTACGGGCATTTGCTCAGGCAGGCTTACGGATTTGTGGACGCACGTATCTGATTCACTTCACACACTCCGCAACAGCAATCGCAATACTTATAGCAAGACTCGCAATGATTGAGGACCGAACGCCGCACAGGAGGACAGGCGGAGGGTGTTTTCTTCAATGTAAAAACCTGTTACTTTTGTCATATTTCCTTACTTTTTGCGGTTTCCCTTGCGCTTTTTGATAGGGCGCGGTAGGAAGAAACTTCCGTTTCTTTTTCCATTCGGATGGAAAACGGGGTGTTGTGTGCTCATTCTCAAGAAGGTAGTTTTCTTATAACATTCATTAACAGAACCCCCGGCGCGCGCAAAATCCGTACTGAAGAAATAGGCAGGCAAATCTATTTCCCCAGTACGGATTTTGCGCGCTTATAGAGGTAGGAAGCATCGCTTCCCGTGTTTGTTTGCACCCATGCAGGTCCCCGGTCTTTTCTGTTTCAAATTCTTAGGTAGAGACCGTAGAGCGGTAAGCGTTCCGCTTGACGTACCTCCGTTTCTCTTCCGGAACTCCTTTTCATTTCTGCATGTCTGTATGCGGTCAGGTAGTCTTTTGAGTCCGCAAATGTAGGGCACCGGTCTGACAAGCAAGGTCAGGCGTTGTCCGCTAAAAAATCTCCACCTTGCAGGTAGTATTCAAGCCTCCGGTTTTAGTCGGAACCTTGCAGAATGTCATCCTCGGCACCTCAATTATTGCGGCATCAAAAGGCAACCATACCGCACGTCATACAGACACGCCGGAATAAAAAAAAAAGTCGTTCCGGGAAACGGAGAATCTGAAAAAGGCTCCACCCGACGACTCCAAAAATCCAGAATAAAATTAAAACTTACAATTATGGCAGCAAAAAGAAACATTCCCGAAGCATGGAAAAATCAGTGGCATAAACCAATGATTTCCTTATTTGACTACATACCGGCAAGATACGAGGCTACAGAACGGGAAAAACAAATCCGCTCACTGATATGGGACTTCAAGGCAGGGAAACGCAGCAAACAGGTAGCGGCTATCGTAGCGGGTAAGATAGCGGAAAAATTCGGTTCGTTTGCCGATACCATTGTGTTTGTCTGTGTTCCTGCAAGTTCGGCAGAACGGACGGAAAAACGCTATCGGGACTTTTGCGAAGAGGTTTCCAACCTTTGCGGGTGTATGAATGGCTACAAAGCCGTGAAAGTGGGCGGTAAACGTATGACCATCCACGAAACCAAGAAAGGCAAAAGCATACAGAACACGGAAACTATTACGCTGAATACTGACTTTTTCAACGGAAAGCGGGTACTGGTTTTTGATGACATACTAACGAAAGGACACAGCTACGCACAATTTGCGTGCGCACTGGAGCAATTAGGTGCGGAAGTGTTGGGAGGTTATTTTTTAGGTAGAACAATTCTTTCTTATAACTAATATATATTTTTTGTTATGAATACTTTATTCGATAATGATTGCCGCTACATGAGTGACAGTGAACTGATTTACGAGATTAGCAATAACAGGCAGATTATTTCAGACGTTGAACGCAGCAACGGGGAGATAGACATCGACAGGCTGTTTTCATCCTTGACGCCTGGACGTAAGAAAGTAGCCGTGGCAGCGGTGGAGATGTACAAGAGACAGCAGTCTCAACAGGTTGAACGCAGGCTTATACGAATGAGCAAGGATGTATATGATTTGATGCAGCCGTTAATTGGTGATTTACGGAATGAGGAGTTTTGGGTAGTGGCTATTAATAATGCATCCCGAATAATCAAGAAAGTACAGGTTTCAGTAGGCGGTATAGACCAGACTTCGGCAGATGTACGGCTGATAATGCAGGTGTTGATAAATACGGGAGCTTCGCAGTTTGCAGCGGTACACAATCATCCGAGCGGCAACAGCCGACCGAGCAATGATGACAAGAGGCTGACGGAACAGTTAAAAAAGGCGGCAGGGATATTCAACATTCGGATGATGGACCATGTAATTATAACGAATGACGGATATTATAGCTTTTGCGATGAAGGGATGATTTGACGGATGGGGTGCGGGCGCACCCATTCCGTTTGCTCGCACGCTCGCAAACGGAATGGGACCCAAAGCGGTATTTTGTTTTATGTTTCCCGTTCCTTCAACCACGGAGGGGCTTTTTTTGTCCTATGAAAGCGGATGGTATGATTGTACCTTTGTGACAAAAAAAGATATGATACGCTTTATTACCAAGTTTGTCGGTACCTATGGGTATGATTCCCTGAAGGAGTTCTTTCTTTCGGTGGCGCCCAGTTTCAAATATAACCTGCAACTGCCGGCTATCTCCTTCAGTGCAATCACTGCGGTAGTCAGTGAATGGATAGGTATTACCCCGTTGCTGGCGATGGCCATGCTGATCGCCATTGTTTCCGAGATGTGGACGGGCATCAGGGCAAGCAAGATTCAGGGCATAGGATTTGAATCCTTCCGTTTCTCACGCTGTATCATCAAGCTGTGTATCTGGCTGACCATCATTTATATCACCCACTCATTCTATCTGGAGAGCAAGGCGGGGGCTGAAGAAAGCTTCATCATGCTGCTGGCCACCCTGTTCTTTTCCATTGTCAAAGTGTTCGTCATGACCTGGTTCTGTGTGGAGCACGTGACAAGCATACTGGAGAATCTGGCGGTTATTGACGGCAAGCCTAAAGATACGCTGATCAAGCAGGTGGGCATGTTGTGGGTGACGGTTACAGACAAGTTTAAAAAGAAGGTAGATGAGACGGAACGTTAGCTATATGTTGTTATGTGCGGTTATTGCGCTTCTTTCCTATCAAGTCGGCTATTGGCTGGGATCCCGTCACCGGAGTATTGTCCGCGTTCCGGAAACGGTGGTCAGGCATGATACGATACGACCTGCCATTCCGGAACCGGAGGTAATTGTCCGTGAGGTACCCGCAGAAGTGGATACGGCGGCTATACTGACCGACTATTTCTCGGAGAAGCATTATCTCGATACGATTATTGAGCGTCCTTACCTGCGGGTGGAAATGACCGATGTCATATCCCGCAATGCGCTACTTGACCGTACCGTAGTGGTGGATTATCGGCAACCGGTCGTTTATAACAATACCCTGGCTCTGGGATTGGATGCCGGGCGTTACAGCTGTGTGTTGTCCGCGGGGTATCGGCGTAAGTCATGGGAGTTCAGGGCGGGCTATGACCTGTACAATAAATCACTGGTGTTGGGGGGATCTAAAGATTTGTGGAGATGGTAGCGAATTTGGTCAATAACACGTATCTGTTTTCCGCCGATATGGAGGATATCCGTATTACGGACGTACATGAGAAACTGGCTTTCAAGATGACGGTTGACGGGCAGGAGGCACTTTCTGAAGTATATTACCCGGACAGTGGGAACGCAGTCGTCATTTGCGATCCGGGTGATATCATCAATGAATATTTCGTTCGTCCGGAACTGGGAGGCGGTGATGACCGGATCATATTGCCGCCCATGACGGTACAACTGTCCCTTTCAGATAGCGAGGCAACTGCTGACTACACGCTTTATGTGTTCCACTCAAGATACCGCGTGTCTTTCGAGCCGCTGACCGGCTTCATATTTTATTCCCGCTATAAAATCAAGCATATCAGGCAGAATACGATTGATTACCTTTCCTTCTTCGTGTCTGACAAGACAAAAGTGTATCTGGATATCATCCACCTGGAATCCGGCAGCAGCGTCAAGAAAACCGTTGAGCTGCAACTCTCCGATGCCAACCGGATGATGGCATATAACATGAGTCCGGTTAAGGTGGGCAAACTCGCGGGTCTCAGGGCCGACAATATCTTATCGTATGATGCACGCATCACCGATGGCACATTGACGGACCTTGTAAGGTATGTCATTGACCGGAAAAGCCACCGTGAAATGCACCAGTTCCTCTACTACAATGTATTCGGGCTGCCGGAATCCATATCATTCTCAGGATTGGTGCAGTATAGTCCGGAACTGGAGGGTGATATCGCGGACATGGTGAAGCTGAAAAGAAGATTCAATCCGTTTTTCAATGATCTGCGCACGGTCAACACCGGGTATTTGGACGAAAACAAATACAAGGCCCTGATAGACATGCTTACCTCTCCGGTACAGCGATGGTACGACACGCCTTCGCTGCCGATGGAGATCATCATCACAGATATTGACTTTACCCATACGAAAATGGGCAACCAGCGGGTAAACGTGAATCTGACCTTCTGTCCGGCAAGCCGGAAGCATCAGGTATTTGACAGGTACTCGTTTGGTGGCGGTATCTTCGATTATACATTTGACAGGACATTTGAATAAAAATATACAATGGAAACAATACGCAGAAATTTGGCATTGGCCGACATGGATATCCGCAGGGATGAACGCGGGAACCGGCGCGTCTTTTCGATAAAATTCGTCAGCAAGGAGGGCAAGGTCTACTTTATCCCGCAGGCTTATGCCTGTGGTGCCGGACGCATGAACATGAAGGAATACCAGCTTCGGGGTGTACAGCCCTGCGACTGCAAAGGCAATCCCGAAGGGCATCCCTATCCCGTGGATATTGATCTTATACTGGAGTATAACAAAATGAAAATCGTATTCTGATGAACATACTGTTTAATTCAAGCGGCATTCCCCTGCTGATGCAGTCCACGTACATATTCGGAGAGACTACCGGGGCACCGCAGAACGAGATGAAGGACCGTGCCAGGATCCTGTCGCCATACGACTTGTCGAATGTCAGCTACATAGACATTGACGGGGTGAAGGTGCGCCCATGGGGAGATGAGAATGATTTCCCGCAGAAGGCGGCCGAAGAGATTGGCAACACCAGTGTGCTCAATACCGGATTGAAATTTCTCCGGAACCTGACACTTGGTCAAGGTATTTATCCTTGTACGGTGAACGGTTACGATGATGGCGGCAACGAGATACTGAAGCCGGTTACGGATAGCCGGGTACAGGCTTTTGTCGCTTCCCGGAATGTAAGGCGCTACATGGAGAAGGTATTACGGGATTATCTGAAGTTCGGCAACGGGGCTGTCCAGTTCGTACCGTCGGCAGCCGGCAATTCTTTTGCAGGTGTCAATCCAGTTAACGCGCTTTATCGCCGTTATTCCGAAGTGGATGAATACGGGGCATGTAAATGTATTGTTTCCGGATATTGGCCGCAGCGTCCGGACAAGGGGCAGTACACCAAGCTGGAGGTATTGTCTGAATATGATCCGCAGATGCACGCCGAGGTGTTAAAGTTTGCCGGGAAGATGAAGAACGGTTTTATCCTGCCGGTGCGTGACAGCTGGAGCAATGATGATCTTTACGGCATGCCTGTCTGGTGGCCGGCATACGTTTGCGGATGGGTGGAGATTGCCCATCTTATCCCCCATTTCCTCAAGAAAGCCTATAAAAACCAGATTACCTGGAAGTGGCATGTACAGATACCATACTCCTATTGGGAGAAGAAATACCCTTCCAAGGACTATTCCGTCACAGAACGCGAAGCGGCCATTCAGAAGTATATGGATTCGGTAGAACAGAATCTTTGCGGGCCGGACAATGCTGAGAAACCGATCTTCTCACATTATGCCGTCAATGAGATGAACGGCAGGATTGAAGAGGAATGGAAGATCAAGCCGCTGGAGAATAAATACCAGGGCAGCGACAACCTTCCGGTATCGGCAGCCGCCAACTCCGAGATATTGTTTGCCTTAATGGTCAATCCCAATGTGCTCGGTGCCGGTATGCCGGGCGGTACATACGCCGGCAATCAGGGCGGTTCCAATATCCGTGAGGCGTTCCTTGTGAATATTGCCAATGCCTGGATTGACCGGCAGAATATTCTGGATCCGATTGAACTCTACATAAAAATGAACGGTATGCCGGAGTGTGAACTGCGTTTCCGCAATACCATTTTAGTAACCCTCGATACCGGAAGCGGTACCAAAAAAACGTTGAGCTAATGATATTCAGTGCAGAGAAATGGAACAAGGGTGCCGAACTCAAGGCACTGATGAAGGTGAATACCGCGATTTCGTTTGACATGATGGAGGCGCCGCTTCGGGGTGCCTTCCGACAATACCTTGTACCGTTATTAGGCGATGCGATGGCGGGCGAAGTGGTTGAAATCTATAATTTCGGTCCGGATCCGGATGTGTTGGAACAGAATACTGAAGGGGCAACCGAACGGGAGAAGCTGGATGCCCGGCTGCTTGAGATCTGCCAGCGTGCGAATGCGAACTTGGCGTTCTGGAATGATTTCGATGAAATCAGCGTCCGGATCACGGATGCGGGATTTCAACGGCAGAAGTCCGACAATGAATCCTTTCAAGGGGTCTATAAGTATCAGGAAGACAATCTTCGCATGTCTTTCCGCAACAAGGGGTTCAATGCGCTGGATGAGCTGCTTGAGTTCCTGTATGCCCATATAGCGGAATATCCGGAATTTGCGACCTCACAGGCTTACCAGGACCGCAAATCGGCCATCGTTCGCAATACCGCGGATGTGAATGATGTCTGTTTCATTGGCGGCAGCCGGATTATCTTCCTGCGGTTGCAGCCGCATCTGAAATTTGTGGAGGAAATGTTACTTCAGCCGGCTATCGGTGACAGGCTTTATGAGCATCTGATTGACGGGTTGGTCAATCCGCCTGAAGATGAAGAGCGGCGGAAGAATGTGGAACGCTTGCGCCTGGCTTGTTCCCGCTATATCGGGACAATGGCGGTCAGACGGCTGCTGATGGAGACGGGCAGCATTACGGACCGCGGACTGTACTTTACAACAATCCGGTCAGGTGAAAAGAGTAATGAACAGAAAGAGCCGGTTGATACGAAACGGATAGCCGTACAGATACAGAACCTGAAGGCGGATGCCGACATGTACATGACGGCATTGCTGCGGATTGCCCGCAGTTATTTTACTGATTACTATGCCGGTGATCCCCGAAGGATATTCGACCGGGACAATGACCGTAAACGTACATTCTGGGTATGAGAGAGCTTCGTATTGCATATCGCAGCTTCGGTGTCCGGCGTGAGATTATACGCCGGGTACCTCAGAAATGGGAAGAACTGACACCGTCGCAGTTCCTGCTCGTGTCACGGTTTTATCTTCAGGAAGCGGATGAATCATCCTTCTTGAAGGAGTTCTATTCCCTACCTTCCGGAGTCGGTTCCGACAGCTATTACAGGTATAAGCTGAGTGAGCTGATAGAGTTCATCAGCGATTGCCGTGTCCGGATGGATCGCTTTATCCTTTCCGATGTGTCCGGATTGAAGGCACCGGGTGAGCGCCTGAAGGGGATGTGTTTCGAGCACTTCATGCACGTGGACACGGCTTTCAACCGCTATGCGCGTGACGGCAAGGATGCCTCGTTGGATGCTTTCATATCAATGCTGTACCTGAAGCATAACGAATATATTGTCCTACCGGCGGGTGGAAAAAACGGCTTATTTAGCAGGCAGAAACCGCTGATGCTGCAAAAACGGCTGGCGGAAGTGGCGAAGATAGACCGACATGTCAAGTATGCCATCTTCCTGAACTATGTTTTTGTCAAGAGGTGGCTTTCCAAGGCGTTCCCTTTCCTGTTTCCGTTGAATGAAGATCCGGAACCGGAGAAGAACAACAAGAAACCGGCCGCGCCATCGGTCAACTGGCTTGATATCTTCGATGCCTTTGTCGGTGATGATGTGGCGGTGATGGAGAAATACCAGGCAATGCCGGTGGCAACGGCGTTCCGCCTGCTCAATAAAAGAATACGTGACGCTCAAAAACAGAAGAAATGACATTTTCAGAGTACATAGAGAGTTTAGCCGAAAGACACGTCGATATCCGGCATAAAGAGAATGGCGAGGTACATTTCCTTTCATCCGAACGGGAGAAGCACACGGCACTGGACAGTGTGCTTCACTATCCGGCGGTGATTCTGGACCGTGGCTCAGGGTTCGGATATGGTGGTGCTCCGGGGGCATACCTGAAGGAGCGTGATTATCTGTTATTCGTATTGGAACATGTGTCCGATACTTCAGACTACGAGCAGATAGAGGCTGCACTTGATAAGTGTGAGCGTATTCTGGATGAGATGCTGAACCAGGTAATCGAAGACAAGAGGGTGAAAAGACAATGGCTTGCCTTCACGCTTGAAGAGGTGGAAGCGGATTATGTGGTGAATAATGATAACCAGCTTTACGGGGTGGTCGCGGCAATACACTTGTCGCAACCCTATAAAGCTATTAACTGTAGGAAGGCATTCAACTGATATGGCGGATACGATTGAAACACTTAAAGAATTAGCCCGGCAGGTACGGTATGCTACCCGGGAGGGAGAAAACACAGGAGAACGTGTTGGACGTACTTTGGTGGGTATCTTGAACCTGTTATCACAGTGTTCTTTGGAGGAACTGAATAAAATCTTCCTTCATAAATCCAAACCTGATGAAACCCCTTTCCTGCTGAAGTTATTGGGGGGTGCCGAAGTTGGTGAAGCCATCGACTCATTGGTTGCCGGAAAAGGAATTTTACTTAAAGATGGCCGTGTACAGGCTGATACTTTGGAAGCCCGTTTTGCCCTCATTGTTCAGGAAGTGATCTTCAACCGCTTGTCTGCTATGGAATCAGATTATTCTTTTTCCGAATCTGGCACGATTGAGAGCGTCGAACTTCTGGAAGACGGTACTTACCGTTTACCACTGCGTAAACGTTGGGAGAATGATTTCACGGCATTAGCAGAGAATGATGTGGTTTACGGCATTGTCAACGACTTGGTATCAGGTGGTGGCAATTATTACACATCCTGGTTGCGTGTCTTGCACGTAGATACATCTGCCAATGCCATCAATGCTGTTATGTATCCGGATAGTGAGGTTCCCGGTGGTAAGAACTATCCGCCGGAGCCGCTAATGATATTGTCTCATCGTGGTAATCCGGTCAATGCAGAGCGTCAGGGATACTGGTATCTATCCAGCCGAGAGAAGTGCATCTGTATGTTAGACGGTGTCATCAAGCCTATATTGGAAGAAAGCAACTACTCCATCATCATAGGTCGTTTGAAGCATTTGTCACTGTTTGACAATCTGCCAATCAACTACCTGCACACCTACGTATATTGCCGTGGTATTGCTATTCAAGACATTCACCGTATTGACTATGAGGGAATACCTGTACGGGTTGAAAACAACCGTGGCAAGTGGAGCGCAGAAGAATCGGTGAGCAATCCTTATCAATCTACTCAGGAGGTGTACGATGCAGTATATCACTACGGTTGCAAATGGATGTGTCTGGTAACGGGTACTACCGAAGAACCACAGTATGCATCTACAGGATGGGCTATGATCGAAGGAAATCCGGACTTTACTATTGACATTGATAGCAGTAATGGCTGGTACTTTGACGCGGATAAGTTTGAGACTACCCTTAAGATTACCGGTAAACTGTACAATCAGGATGTAACACCTCATATCCTTGATGCCGATGTGGAATGGACACGTGATACAGGTAACGTAACGGAAGATAATGCCTGGGCGGTCGCACATGCTGAAGCAGGAAAGTCCTTACCGTTGACAGTGAATGACCTTGGTCCCGACTATATGAATATGACTGGATGCAAGTTTATAGCAAGAGTGCTGTTGCGTGACGGACAGAATAATCATGAGACAATAGATTATGTACCTTTTTAAATTGTAAGATTATGCAGAGTAAACAGCGTAAAATAACGATCAACTATCGCCCGCTTCAGATAAGTGGAGATATCGAAGTTGTAGGCAGCGTACCGGATATGCAGGTGTATCAGGCTGATAAGAATGAATACACCCCGGACTATACTCTTACTCCCCTGACGCTCTTTCCACGTTGTAACGCCACCGATCCGGATGCAGTTGCCAAGCTTGGTACTGTCAATGCTTCATTGACGAACATGAAATGGTATGAACGTATAGGCGGTATTCGAACATTGATCACATCATCTAATACCAATTATGTAATTACAGATTCAGGATCGGAAAAGGGAAAGATTCAGATGAAGAAAAATGTCTCGACGATCAATTCCGTCACACTTGAATTTTATGCCGAGTATGTAGACAGTAAACGTAGCGGGCAAACATACGTGTACAATTTTACCCGGTTAATCCGTTCGGTGGATGGCAGTGAACCGACTCCTAAACTGATGATAGACTCACCTTCAGGTTTGGACTGGAATCCTCTGCGTGACACTGTACGGCAAACGATCACCGCTAAGCTGATTGTAGGAGATACGGATGTGACCGCTACGAATAAATGCAGGTTCTTCTTTTACCGGAAGCTTGAAAATGGATCGCTTGAACAGATAGTTGACGGTAACGGTGATAACGACTGGGAGTTTGTGTCGCTCAATAAGAATGTATTTACTTTCGACCGAAATTATATAGGTGAGGATCAGATATATGTCTGTAAAGCCTCTTATTCCAAGGATGGCACTCCGGCTTCTACACCTGATGATGGTATTGGCTATGTATCTACTACTATCCGCCGCCGGATACCTTCAATTGAAGTCGACTGGAAAGGTGTACCGCAACAGGTGGCCGATGGCACGACGGTAATATATCCAAAGCCTATAATTCGAGATACGATAGGTGATATCCCTAACCCTTCCGAGGTACTGGATTGTGAATGGAGAACCAAAGCGGCGGGGGCTTCTTCGTACACGTTGGTGGCAACCGGCTTCAATCCGAGTATCCCTTTCACTGACGGGATGATGCTCGATCTGACAGTAATAGACAGAGGCCCCTATGCTGCTCTGGTAACGTCTGACGGAAAGTATATCGTAAACAGCGATAACAAGTTTATCGTTGCAAGGAAAAGAATTGTTTAATTTTAAAATACTTGATTATGGCATTTTACATCAAAGTAACCAAAGAGGTGGCGGATGCGCTCGATCTGACTGCTATCCGTAATAAAACAGCAGATGGCAATGTGCTGTTATGGCAGGCTGACGTAGCGGGCTTTCCCGGCGATACCGTGTTCGAGCGTGCTGTGGAAGTAGGCGGTGTCTGTCTTACTCCGCAGCAAGCGAAGGCAGAGATCGACGGAACAGACAATCCCACTGAGGTTAGCACGCCGGATAAATATAAAGTAGAAGATCCTGAGGAATCTGACAATACAGAAGGGGAGGTAACCAATGAGCATAGCGAGTAAAGTCGGACAGGTGACCTTTTCGCAGAAGTCCGGTGTATATATGGCGGCAATTCTGTGCGATAAAGGTGACTTATACCAGGAATATGACGGTGATTCATCCGCTCCTACAAATATTGCACCGGATTTTACGACATTGAAACCTACATTGTCTTTCCTGCTGACTTCCTCCCGTGTAGCTGAAGGAATTGTTGTGCCATCTTCCATTAAGTGGTATTTCAACGATGTGCTTATTAATTTCACGTCCAATGTGTCGACAAATACCTTCGGAGGTGAAACCGGACATTTCAAGTTTGTGCCGTATGCTGCCGGTACCACAAACTATTACGGCCTTCAGGTAGTAAAGAACCTTGTGAAGGCTTCTGCTGGCGCAAGCTGTACGATCAAAGGAGTGGCAACGGTGACAGTCGGTAATGTTTCGGATGAAATACAATGGGTTTATCCTATCCCGATAACAAAGGGAGTCGGAAATCAGAAAGTGGTGACCATCATGGCCGGCGATGACAAGTACTTCGCCATCCGGGAGAAGGGAGGCAGTGTTATATTGTCAGCCGTTGCCCGTTTGGGAGCTTCGGAGCTGACGGCCGGTTTATCATACAAATGGTACAGGATGATCAACAATGCATGGAACCTGATCAGCGGACAAACCGGAAAGAACCTGACGGTAACGGACAGCATGGTGGATACTACCGGCATATTCAAGGTAGAGGTATATCAGGATTCTACTCTTATTGGTTTGGATACTCAGACGGTAATCGATTTGTCTGATCCCTATGACATCATAACCAATCCGACACCGGAAGATGAGACCATCAGCAAGGCAGGAGATACGGTAGTCTACAGGCCTATTCTTGTCAAACGTGGAGAGACAACGAAGGCCAAGGATATGACATTCTATTTTGTTTTCATGGACAGTGCCGGCGTGATACTTAATCCCTCTACGGCTAATACTCCTTCCGCCTCCGGTACCTGTACTTATGAAATGTGTCAGCAGGCAGGCGGCAACGTGGCATGGACAATAACAACTAAAGATTGATAATATGACATTAGCAACAAAAACAGGAGAAGTTAAATTCCTTCAGCAGGGGAAACGAGGTATGTTGCCATACCCGGCAGGTGAATATGACCTACATACATCTTATGTTTGTACGGATATGCTCGCTCCTTATGTACTATACAATGGTATCTATTATGTGATGAACCAGGTCACAACTTGGGTCGGTCAAGGTGTGCCATCAAACATCAATAATCCTCAAAAGGATTATGCTGTCAATGGAACTAAAGCCACTTGGATACCATTTGAAGGCTATAAGGCTATTTATGTGGAAATCTTGATGGCCAATTTTGCTAAGCTTGCAAGTGCTGTATTCTATGGACAGTATCAATTCTCACAATACGGAGAGGATGCTTCAGGCTCTGCTGTAGAAACGGAAGGTGGATACAAGGATTTTAATCCGAACGATCCGATGAATTCAGCCAATGCATTCCGTCCCAATCTAATGCTCGATTTTCTGACTGGAAAAGTATACTGCAAGAGCCTTGATGCCAGAGGAAGTATTTATACTCCTTATTTAAACATCCCCTTGGAACCTGATGTGGAAACAGTTATTAAGGTACGTGGAAGAATGAATGGATATATTACATGCCTTGGAGTTTCTACGCAGTCACATACATTGTCACTGCCAAGAGCTGTGGATATGGATGCTGGAACTGAACTCAATCTGTATTATTATGTGATGCCTGGGAGACTCGCGCCAAGTCCGACCATCAAGATCTATCCTGATGGTGAATTCCTGCCACATGGGCTAACAGAGTTTAGAATGCGTAGTAACACGGAAGTCCAGTTGAAAGTTGTTAAGATTGGAACTGCCGATGCTGATAAGATGTGGATGATTCTGAATGCACCGTACAATGGTTCTATTGATTTATTTCCGTGTGTTTTGGCACAGGGGTATGTTACAGGAACATCCACAGGAGCTACCATTGTGGCGACTACATATGATGGATCCAGTCTTTCAGTCTCAAGGGTTGCAGAAGGACACTATCGTATAAAGATACCATCGTCCTGGAAAATGGACCACTATAAATACATCGTGATGCTAACCGGCATAGGTGCTGTATCGGGCGGTCCTAATAGTCCTACAAAAGCTACCTTAAAAGAGCAGTCATATGAATATTTTGATGTATGGGTATCTGATGACTCATCAGTTAACGACGGTAGCTTTTCATTTATGATTTCAGATACATATGCCTGGGGAAATAATGGTGGCTTTTTAACGCCTACTTGATGGGATGATTTTAAATGAATATTATTTATAAATAGTGATTAAAAACAAAATGTTAAATTGGGCCGATTTTCATCGTAGAAAAAACGCCCGTTAAAAGTACAAGGGTATGATAGAGAAGATACTTTTAAATAATGCACTAAATGAATGGCCTGATTCAAATTCAATATCAAAGTTAGTAGGTCTGAATAATGGAGAAGGGGGAAATATCACTCCTGGTAATATTCTATCCAATCAACAAATAGCTAAGGATTCTTTTTTAGTTGGAGATGGAGGGATGTCTTATGCCGCTATTAAAAGTTTAGGGAGAAAGGGAGGTGATGGCGAAAAATCTGTTTTATTGGTAAGTAGATATAATAGCAATCAAAGAAATGATTTTTGCGGGATGCTGGGTAGGATGTTTGCATTGCGCGGGCATGCTGCTGCTGGATTAGCTGTCTACATGTGTGATGTCGTTTGTGTAACAGCCTATAATGCTTTCAAATTCTCTCATTCGGACACGAATTTGAAATGTGGAAAATGTACATACAATGGTGAGAACTATATCGCTATCCAACTGGGATATTCTGCCTATACTGATATCTTTTTCACGGGATTTTATTCAGGTAATTGCGTATTCCTTAACGTTCTTGAATCAGAAATTACATGGATCGGTTGATTGGCTGGGAGTAATCCCAGCCTTTTTATTGGCCAATTAAATAATTCTTTGTCAATTACAAATCTTTCCATTCTCCCCAGATAATTTCTGTATAATTTCCGGCACCATAACGGAATTTGACCCGACTGCCTCCAAAAAATAACTGAAAAATCATTTGGCTTGTTGTCACAGACCCTATTGTATCTCTCTGACAATGAACAACACAGCCACCACCTAATGTCCAATTAGGAGTAAGCCCCGATGTTATTCCTATCATTATTCCTTCTCGCGTGTATAAATAATAGTCGTCTGGATGTGTATCCATAATAGAAGCTGGAAATAACAACAGGCCACCCTTTACTTTATTATCGGACGAGAGTAAACCTTTTTTTTCGTTTGTTGCTGTAGGCAAACTTTCTCTTAGCAGTTCAATCACATTTACATCCGTAATATTAGTCTTTTCCATATCTTCCGTTTTTAACGGGCAGAAGAAATGAATGGAAAACAATAGCTTAATATAATTAGTATTATTCAGTAAAAGATATTTCCGTTAACGTGCTAATATCTATGCCTGTTTGTTCTTCCCAAATAAATTCTCCTGAGAATATGAAATCCAGTTTGCAATAAATGATATGATACTCTTTTCCTATATAAGCATATACATATTCTCCATCATGGTAATACTTTATATATTGAGCACTTCCACTGCGTTTATAAATATTTACAATAGACATTCCTTCTACGTTCTGATATGCATTTGAATAGATGCTAAACTCTGATATATCAGTTGATTCTCCGCGCCGAAATAACACGGTTACTTTACCTGAGAATCCTCTTCTTTTGCATGAAAACAATTTTATTAATTTATTAGGGGATTCATTTGTTTGTAATGACTTAGTTACATATTCTTGACTGTATAACCCGTTTTTATCTGTTGTGGCTATAGGCAAACTTCCTCTTACTTGCTCAATCACACTTGTATCCGTTACTTGTACCTTTTCAATCATATCTTCCGTTTTTAACGGGCAAAAGATATGACAGAAAAATAAGAAATCATCTAAACTGCAATATGAAATATAAAATGTTTACTTAATATCTCCCCATTCTCCTATCTTAACATTATATTCTCTTACTTTTCCTGTAATACAAAATACGGTAATATAAAATCCGCCTTTATTGGTTATAATCCCTGAAGGATACGAAGTCCCAAATCCATTGTTTTCCCATGCCACTGCGGATGAGAATACTACTGAGTTTCCTGCACCTATTCTACGTCCGATAGATATAAATTCATCCCATGTTTTCGTAGTCAATATAGCTTTTTTGTCATTAGGTGATTCTAAGCCTTTATTTGTAGACGTAGATACAGCCATCTGTTTTCTAATCTCCTCCGCTATGCTTGGATCGCTAATATTTATCTTTTCTATCATACCCTTGTAGATTTAACGGGCGTATGAAGCACATTTTTTTCTGCTGGATTACTTTGCTATCTTCACAAGCAAAAAATGGTTTACGCATACATTAGAGTGAGTACCGATAAACAGACGGTCGAGAATCAGAGATTTGAACTTCAGAATTTTGCCAATGAACGCCGGTTGGTTATTAATAAATGGGTTTCAGAAACAGTATCAGGTACAAAGGCCGCTAAAGATAGAAAGTTAGGACCACTTTTAAAGAGAATGAAGAAGGGTGATACGCTTATACTTTCTGAAATTAGCCGGTTAGGTCGTAATCTTATGGGAATTATGAGTATGCTTCATCTTTGTATGACAAAGGAAACCTTTGTTCTGACTGTTAAGGAAAGGTATGAACTCGGCAATAACATCAATAGCCAGGTACTGGCTTTTGCTTTCGGTTTATCAGCACAAATAGAGCGTGACCTTATCTCCCAACGTACTAAAGAAGGACTGGCACGGCGTAAAGCAAGTGGCCAACAATTGGGACGTAAGAAAGGTGATAAGAATACGCACTATAAGCTATCAGGCAAGGAAAAACTTATCCGGACGATGCTCAATTATGGTTTTTCCAAAGCTGCCATCTGTCGAAAATTGAAATGTAACTTTAAAACACTTGATGATCATCTTGTGAGAATGAATGTCCTATGTACAGATTGAGCTACACCATACATTTGCCTATATTTCATTCATTTATACATTATGGCAAAAGCAGAAGTTTTATTCAAGATCATCCGCAAATGGGAAGGCGGATGGAGTGACCACAAAAACGACAGAGGTGGTAAAACCAACATGGGTATTACTTTGTCTACATGGAGATCATGCGGTTATGACAAAGACGGTGATGGCGATATCGATGCGGATGATCTACGATTGATTACTCCGGAAGATGTATTCAATATCTTCAAAAAGTATTATTTGGACCGTTATCAGGCTGACTTTATACATAGTCAGCCCATTGCTAACATTTGTGTGGACTGGGTATGGGCTTCCGGACGTCCTGGAATCACAAGAGTACAGCAACTCCTGCAAATTAAGGTGGATGGTATTGTAGGGCCTCAGACGGTTGCCAGTATTAATCTGGCCAACCAGCGCCAGTTGTTTGAAGCCATCAAGGCAGACCGGATCCGGTTTGTTGAAGAAATCTGTAAAAAGAATCCGTCGCAGCTTGTCTTCCGGAAAGGATGGTTAAACCGGATCAATGATTTCAAGTTCTCAGTTCGCTAATTTCTTGTCCTTTTTTCCACTCTTTTCAGCCTTTAGTTTTGTGCCTGAAACTAAAGGCTTTTTTTATGGCTATCATTGAAGAAAACAGGTTAATGAGTCCCGCTGAATATAATAAGGGGGTGGAAAATTGGACTCATAAAGTTCGGGGAATATCTATAAATATCCTACATCGTACTCATGCTTCAGGCAAACTTCGTAGAGGACTACAAGCATGTTTGCTAAATGATCGTGAAGGTGGACCGGCTTATGTAGGGCTTGGCTTTCGCTTTGAACGTTATGGAGCATATCGAGAATACGGTGCCGGACGTGGATACATTGTTAAAGATGGTATCATTATGAAAGGTCATTCGGCATGGAGTGACAAAAAGAAGCGTCAGGAGCTTCGCTCATTGCGTGTTTCGGAATACCGCATCAGGCGTATGCGCACAATTGACGAACACTATGCGGTTATCCGCCGTACTCCATTACCTTGGTTGGATCCGCCCATTGTAGAAAATATAGAATCATTGGCCGACCTCTCCGGAGAATATTACGGAGACCAGGCACTCAAAAAAGTACTTCAGAAATTTGATAGAATAACAATCGAAAAGCGTTATGGCAAAAAATAACAAAACTGTCAAGAGAGGTGTGTATCTCTATATTGACGGAAAAGAGATCAAGAATGACATAAATTCCATTGATTTGGAAATGAAGCGTCTCCAGCGTGACATTAAGGAAATGACACGTGGTTCCGAAGAATACAACCGCACCATGGCGAAGATAAAGCATCTTCAAGGCATACTCAAACAGCATCGCCAGGAGATCAAAGGTATCATTACCGAGACCAAGAAAGCAACGATCAGTATCGGCAGTATGGTAGATTGGTTTAACCGCTTTGGGGGTGTAATCCTTTCGGTGATCGGTTTTCTGACCGGTTTTACTCTTGCCTTGCGTGCCATCAGAGATGAGCGCAACAAGTTAGAAGAGTCACAAGCCGGGCTGAAAGCTTTGACCGGACTTGATGATGATAACATTGCCTGGCTAACCGAACAGGCAAAGACGCTTTCCACCACCATGACAAAAGAGGGGTTACGCGTCCGCCAGTCGGCAGCTGAGATTCTTGATGCGTTCATGTTGGTGGGGTCGGCCAAACCGGAATTACTCGGAGATAAGGAGGCATTGAAACAAGTAACAGAAGAAGCTATGCGGTTACAGGCGGCTGCTAAGGATATCACTCTCAATGAGGCGGTTGATTCGCTTACTTTGTCGCTTAATCAATATGGCGAAGCTGCTGATCAGGCAGGGCGTTTTTCTAATGTGTTGGCTGCCGGTTCCCAAGCCGGATCCGCCAATATCGCAAGCCAGGCAAAGGCAATCCGGAATGCGGGTACGGCGGCGGCTTCAGCAAATGTTCCCATTGAACAGACGGTTGCTTTGATTGAAACGCTTGCCTATCGGGGTATAAAGGATGAAGTGGCCGGAACGGGATTGAAAAAGTTTTTCCTGGTACTTCAGACCGGAGTGGATGAAATCAATCCCAAAATTGTAGGGTTGGATAAGGCACTGGAGAACCTGAAGAATAAGAATATGGATGCAGGTGCCATTAAAAAGATGTTCGGGGAAGAAGGTTATAACACGGCATCCGTAATCCTTCAGAACACGGAGATGGTGAAGGACTTCACAGCTGCCGTCACTGGTACGAATGTGGCGTATGAACAGGCAGCGATAAACAGTGATACGGCACAGGCTAAGTTGGAACAGGCACGAAATAAGATGAAATTGGCGGCTATTGATTTGGGTGAGAAGTTGAATCCGGCTTTGGCGGTGAGTACGAATATGCTGAGCTATGTTATTAAAATTCTGCCTGGACTGATTGACTGGATCCAAAAGTGGGGAGGTACCGTCGTGACTCTGCTTGTTCCGTTGGCAACCTATTATGCGACACTTCGGTTGATTGCGCTCCATCATACCTCTTACAACAAAGTCATGCGTGCAGGCATTATCGTCAAGACTGCCTACCGGATGGCCACCATCGCCCTGAATGATGCACTGGCGGGTGACTACAAGGCAATAACCCGATTAATTTTGCAGATGCGTTCTCACAATATCATAACCCGGACGGTAGCAGCCGGTACGCTTGTTCTCCGGGCAGGTGTGGAAGCTTTGACACTCCGTTTCTCTGCCGCAACTAAAGCAATACGGGCGGCATGGGCGGTATTGGGGCTGAATCCTATAGCTGCCATTGCTACAGCTATTGCCGCCGTTGCGATTGCATCCTACAAACTGACACAACGCACCAAGGCTTATTACGACCTAAACAAAGTCAATGAGAAGATAACAGAAAAATCAAATAATGAATATAAGCGCCAGTCATCACTAATCGATCAGTTGACCAGCAAAATACACAATAATAATCTCTCCAATTCAGAACGTAAAAAGGCTATTGAAGAATTACAGGCCATTATTCCAGATTATAATGCAGAGATTGATAAAGAAGGAAAAATCATTAATGAGAACACAGAAGCACTTGACCGGTATAATGCCGTGTTGGCAACCAATATCGAGTTGAAAGAGGTTGCCGACGAACTGGATAAACACCGGATCAACCTGATGCGTCTGCAAAAATCCCCGGCATTAAGTGACAATTCACCGATGGGGTCGATGGCTCGCGAGGATGTTCGCAACAAGATTTCCCAAGAAGAAGAGATAGTAGCATCTTTGACTGATCGGTACAAGAAGCTGGTACAGGAGAAATGGAAAGCATTGAATCTGAAGACTGTTACTCCGGAGCCTTTGTCCCCTGTTACTAATGGCAGTAATGGAGGTACTGAATCAGAAGAAGAACGCAAGAAACGCGTGAGTAAGGAACTAGAGGATCTGGAGACGAAACACATGCAACAGATGACCCATCTACAAAAGTTGTATTTAGAGGGTGAGATTAAAACCAATGAAGAATATACTGCCTTGCAAATAGACCTGGAGAAAAAGACGTTGGATGAAAAACTAAAAATAGTTGGACTGGAACCTCATGAACGAGAAAAGTTACAGGTTAAAATGCTGGAGGCTCATATTAAATTTAATGAAGAATGTAAAAAGCTGGATGAAAAAGCTGAAAAGGAACGGCAAAAAGCAGCAGACAAAACAGCTAAAGAACGTCTTTCCATACGTCAGAAACAATTACGTATCGAACTGGAGGAAGCTACAGCAAACCATTATAAAAATCTCACTTCAGAAGAAGAATTTGCCAAAGAAGTTAATGACATCAGACAACGTTACTGGCAGGATTTACTTGATAACTATCAATTGACAGAGGAACAGCGGACAGAAATAGATAAAGAGCAGGCCGAAGCAAAAACAGATGCCGAAAAAGAAAAGTATGAGAAAACGATGGAGATGCACAAACAATATGCATCCATGGTGGAAAGCATTGCTGCTGATTTTGGTGAAACTATCGGTGAGATGATTGCTACCGGTGAGCTATCATTAAAAGACTTCTTGAAAGAAACAATTCTGATGGCATTGGATGCCTTGGAGCGTGTTATTGAAATTTCCTGTTTGGAAGTAATGGTTAAGAATCTGGCAGCAACAGCCCCTTTATCATTTATTGGTGCAGCAAAAGCAGCCTTGCAAATAGCGGCTATCAAAGCATCCTTTGCAGTGGTTAAAGGTATAGTTGGCAATTTCTATACCGGTGGTTATACCGGTCCCGGCAACTGGGATCAGCCTCAGGGTATCGTTCATTCCAATGAATTTGTTGCCAATCGTTTCGCGGTGGCCAATCCGAATTTACGGCCGATTTTTGATGTTATTGATGTGGCACAACGTACCGGCAATGTTGGCAACTTGACAGCTGAAGATATCGCAGCTGTGGCAGGATCCGGCAAGAGTACGCGTACCGTTCCAGCTAAGGCACCCGGAGCCATTGCCACAACAACAACCAATGATCCGGCTATGGTGGCGATGCTGGTAGAATGTACCCGTGTGCTGCGTAAGCTTAAAAATCGCCTGGATGATCCGTTAGTGGCGGAGACTTATGTTACCGGTAAACGGGGTATTAACCAAGCGCAACGAGAATATAAAAAATTGGAGAATAACAAATCACGTAACAAGCAATGACCGAATTATACATTGACGGACAGTTGGCTGCCCTTCCTGAAGGGTTCAACTTTACATTCACTTCCGAGAATCCATATTTCACCCGTAGTTCCAATTACTCATTGGATATCGAGCTTCCCATGCCGGCTAATCATACCATATTCGGACATATTAATCGGATGGATGTAACAAAGAAAAAGACCATACTTTCCGCCATGCTCATTGTGGATGCCAGGTGTCTGCTTTATGGCAGCGCAGTTTTATTGTCGGTAGAGGATACATTAGTTAAAGTGCAGCTTGTATCTGGTAATGCGGAGTTTAATCTTCTTACGAATGATGATATCTATATTGATGAGTTAGAGCTGGGAGGTCCTTATATGCCTCCGCAGCCGGGAATCTTTCAATTCTTCTTACCGGAATCAGAAATGAAGGCAGCCTACGGCTCGGTAGATGAAGTGGACGGGGTTTTTCTCCCGGTATTTTGGCAAGAAGCAAAAGAGGAGAATTTGGTCAATAGAGTTACGTATGAAGAGGGTACAACCAACTTCAATCCCGGTTCTAACATGTTTGTAGGAAGCTTCCAGCCCTACCTGCTTACAGTCATCAAAAAGCTGGTTGAATATTTCGGATACACCTTTGATACCGCTTTCTTTGATAACAGCTTCTTGCGGAATATCTATATATGTAGTGCGGTAAACTCGTTTCGCATTGAAACAGCATTGCCACACTGGACGGTTTCTGAATTCTTCGATGAATTGGAGAAATTCCTGGGTGTCATTACCGTTGTAGACGAACATGCCAAGGTAGTACGCTTTGTCGAACTGAATAATTACTTCTCCAATCCTGATAAAGAAATCATTGATCACGCTGCATTGTTGCGTGAATATGCGGTTGAAGTAGACGAGGAGAAGAACGATAAGGATGTAACTTCCGGTAATGTCGGTTATGATCTTCCTTCCACTTCCGATGACGGCTACTTCCGACTGGATCGGTATCTGCTGAAGGCAGCTAAAAAAATGGAATATGCCAACTACCAGGATATGAAAAACGCCTACGGCAGTATGGATAAGGAAGAACGGAAAAGAGTGATATTTGTCGTAGGTAAACGTTACTACATCAACTACAATGAGAATGAGACAGACACACTACGTGAAGTCAATCTCTATGCCGACCTCATCCGTGACTCGGAGTCTTACGATACGGATGCCGAGCTGAAGATAGTCCCTGCCAAGATTGTACAATATGATCGTGGTACATGGAAACGGCTGGAACATAATTTCGATGTGGTGAGAACTGACACCAGCTTAGTTTTGAATATTCCCTTAATCAGCTATTACCGCAAAAATTATAATCCGGATTGGATTATTAGTCCCCAAGGAGAAGCATTCAATATTCAAGAAGCCATCAGCGGTGATGTTGAGTTACCGGAGAAACAGCAAAAGAATGATCGTATGGAGATAGCTTTCAATACCGGAAAGTTCAATCGGCAGAACGTGACCTCTAACGGACAAACCAAACCTTACAGTCATGCTTATCCGTTTACCGACTACCAGCAGAAAACTGCTGCGCAGCTCACTGATTTTCTTCCGTATTCGCTCAGTCTGAATGATGTTTGTCCGGACAGCGTAGGTCATCGGCTTTCTGTTCTGAAGATGTTTCATTCTAATGTTCCCTATACTATCAATTTCCAGGCTAACCGTTTGCCGGATGTTAACAAGGTATTTCTCATTGGCAATAAGCAGTATTTGTGCGAGAAGATCGAGGCGGAAATAGATGCGGATGGGTTGAATAGGGTGCTGAAGGGGACTTTTTACAGAGTAGAATAAATATTTCAAAATATATATGTTTCCGCAAAAAATAATATTCAAACTATTGCATAATTACCAAAAGGTTATTATATTTGCAGTGTCATTAAGTATCGCGATCTTTTTATGACTGAAGAAGAAGAGCTAAAGGCTCGGATTGAAGCTGCGAAAAAAGACCTCAGCTTCTTTTCCCTCTATTGGGATGACATTCAGAGTACTGACTGGATTTCCGATGAGGAGCTTGAAGACGGCATCAACGATTGTCTCGATGATTTGAATGATGCTCAAGACAAGCTGAATGAAAACGGTAGCCCTCCTTGAGGGGGCTACTTTTTCTCTAACATATAATTTTTTAGGCTTATGGACGTACAGAAAGAATTGGAAAAATGGAAGTCGGAATATGTAAAATGCAATACTCCGGAGGAATTGGCCGACCATAAGAAACGTTTCAGGGCTTTTCTGCAGACGCTTTCACTGGAAGATAAAAAAGCGTTTGCGCAAGCGTTCCAAGATGGTGCCAGGCAATCAATCGATGAAGCTCAGGCCATTGTGAAAACAGTGGAAATCAGGCAGACTCTAGAAAAAGTATTATCCTTCGCTTCTATGTCTTATATTGCCCAGCACTATTTTGGCAGAACACGCCAATGGTTATATCAACGAATTAACGGAAGTGCGGTAAACGGCAAACCTGCCAACTTCACCGCTGATGAACTGAATACTCTATCTTTAGCTCTATCCGAGCTTGGCGACATAATGAAAGATACTTCTCGGTCTATCGCGAGGCCGTAAGGTTTTTAATGACAGAGGGGCTTCCACGGGTTGGAAGCCTTTTTTATTTCATTATTCAAATAATCATGAATTAAATTTAGAATAAAAAGTTTTTTTATTTTGTTAAGTTTGATAAAATCACTATTTTAGCAACGCCAAAAAACGAATTAAATGAATCCCTTTCCATAGTGTAACCCATAAGATTGGGTTCAGGTTTATTCATTCCTGTAGGCGCACTATAGTGAAGGATTCGCCATTTAATATTATGACAAACAAAAAATACAAATCTATCAGTATTTCTAATTTAATTATAAATCCAGATAATGATCGTTTTGAGTCTGTTGAGAATGAAAAGCAGGCTATAGACATAATGCTAACAAAATTAGGAGACAAAATTTATTATATTGCGATACATATTTTAGAAAATGGGTTGTCTCCCAAGCCATTTTATGTTATGCCATCAAAGAAATCTAACAAGAAATTTCTTGTAAAGGAAGGAAACAGAAGAACCACAGCATTAAAATTGATGGCTAACCCTAAGCTAATTGATTCTAAAAAACATGCTTCATTAAAGAATCGTTTTTTTAAGCTGCATGAAAGATTTATGGAAACTCCGATTAGAAAAATAATGTGCTATATTTATGATGATGTAGAAGAGGCAGATAAATGGGTTCGATTAGAACATACAGGAGAACAGAATGGAGTTGGTATAGTTGAGTGGAAACCAGAGCAAGTACAGAGATTTGATATAAAACATGGAAAAAATAAGTCTGTAGAAATACAAGCTATTGATTTCATACGAACATCTCCTTTCGTACAAGAAGAAGTAAAGAGGGCTTCCGAAAACATTAAACTCACAAATTTTGCTCGTTTATTAGGAGATAAAAGTGTTCGGGAAATTTTGGGTTTAAAGTATATAAATTCTAAATTAAGTTCTAATCTTGAAGAAGAAGAAATAGCTAAGGCCTTAGGGCAAATTATTTTGGATTTGTCTGATAAAGATTTTAAGGTTAGTTCTATATATAATGCCAAGCAAAGAAAAGATTATATTCAAGGCTTAGGAGAAAAACTGCCTGATAAGAATAAGACAATAGGAGAAGTTTGGAGGTTGGATAATCCATTAGAACAAATTCCTAATTTGGAAGAAGAAGATAATACAGCAAAGAATGAGGGAAGTGATTTGCATTCTAAAGGACATTTAAAGAAGTCTATTCCGACCCAACGTAAAACTCTTATACCCAATAATTGTATTATTAGGATTTCCAATCCAAAAGCAAATAAAATTTATGATGAATTGAAAAAAATAGATGTTCGAAGTTTTGTTAATTGTGCAGCTGTCACTTTGAGAGTTTTTTTAGAATTAAGTGTAGATACTTTCATTGAAAAAAAAGGATTACTTAAAGAAGGAGAAATTTCGGCTTCCAATTCTTCAAGAAGTTTGTATCAGAAGGTTAATGATGCTAGTCAATACTTATATAAAGAGAAAATTGCAGATGAAACAATATTAAAAGCTGTAAAATTATTAACCAAAGAACGTAATTCTATTTGGGGAGTAGATACAATGAATGCTTATGTACATAGTAACAAACTTTCCCCTGTGCCAATAGATATTCAAACAACTTGGGATAATATTCAGGATTTTATGGTAACTTTGTGGTCTCAAATAGAATCAGAATAATTATATGATGCGTTACTCGCCACTTAGATACCCTGGAGGAAAAGGAAAGATATCTTCTTTCTTTTTTGAATTATTTGTTGCAAATAATTTAATAGGGGGAACCTATATAGAACCCTATGTTGGCGGAGGTTCTATAGCTCTTTCTTTGTTAATTAACGGGGTTGCCAATCAAATTATTATAAATGATAAAGATCGCTCATTATTTGCTTTTTGGTATTCTATTTTAAATTATACAGATGAATTCTGCCAGCTAATAGAAAATACTCCTATCACGATTGATACTTGGTATGAACAAAGAGAAATTCAAAAAAACAAAACTAATGCCGAACTATTATCTTTAGGATTTTCGACTTTCTTTTTAAATAGGACAAATCGTTCCGGTATTATAAAAGGGGGAGTTATCGGTGGGCTTAATCAAACTGGAAATTATTTAATTGATGCTCGTTATAATTCTGATGATTTGAAAAAACGTATTAAATTAATAGCTTTATATAAAGACAAAATTGAATTGCATAATTTAGATGCAGTAGAGTTAATTCATAATCTACAGAGTAATCTACCAAATAATTCCTTGCTTTACTTTGATCCACCTTACTACAAAAAAGGTAAGGGTCTCTATATGAATTATTATGATGACCAAGACCATAGAGATATTTATAATGCAATCGCAGGATTAGAAAATATAAAGTGGGTGGTAACTTATGATAAAGAAGATTTTATTCTTGACCTTTATTTAAAATTCCGAATGTACGAATATTCTCTAAATTATAGTGCAGCTACAGTTGGAAAAGGGCAAGAGTATATGATATTCTCTGATAATTGTATTGTTCCAGAAAAAAGTTCCATAAATTTCAACAAGGTAATAACAATCTAAAACTTACTCTATTTACAAGCTGGAGTATCTTCATTATGTACTTCATTAAAGCAAATGATTGTAGAAGTATTAATAAAAAGTTTTCGATTATACAGCAAACAAAAAAATCTCCGCTTTTCTTTTGCTGTTTCAAAAGAAACCCGCATCTTTGTGGTGCGAAACGTACAGTAGATCGTAATCTACTCCGCAGAGCGCGGTTAATGCTCAATGATGTTTCAGTTGGGCTTTTTTTATGCCCATACTTAAGGATAGTAGAAGTTTTACTTGTAGTAAACTTATGCGGCTGTCTTTCCCATGTAGATTTTGCTCTTTGGAGTTAGATACTACTGTATGTTTCGCGACACGGGAAATGGCAGCCGTTTTTTCTGCCTATTAGCGAAACATATAGTAGTATGAGTAAACAAAATCAACGTGCCCGCGGACGCTATGTATCCGCAGAGAAGATCCAGCAAGTATTTGCCCAGCTGGGCATTGAATTGTGCGCCGGACGTAAACGGATCCGTGCAACACAAAGTGAGAAATCCATTTCCATCTATGTCAATGGTGGGACAGTCAACATCACCTTTAATGAGAAAGGAGGTCAGGTATGACCAAAGACGAATATATCGCATTCTTGGAACAACAGAATATGCAATATTACAAGGAAATCCAGCAACTCACTTATGAGAAAGGCTACCTGCAAGGAAGACTCTATGTTTTCATCCAACACTATCCAAGACTGGGCATGGATATAGAGAAAGGCGGCAAATATTATGAACTCAAACGGAAAGGCGGTGAACAATGAGCAAGAAAATAGGATTCCATTCTTATGAAAATGCAAAAGACGAGGAAAAGCAGAATGAACAGGAAAAGCTACAAGCGGAACGACAGAAAGCTATAGCCAATTTCTTAGGACAGAACTATTCCCCTATTGGTTCCACTTCTGCCAAATGCTATAAGACAACCGCAGAATTGATATATGATTTATCCAACATCATATCAGTGCGGCCAAACGAACTGGCTAAACAACTGGCAGATGCCGGATATCATGTGGAATACTTGGCAGGGCAACCCTACTGGGTGATGTACGAGAAATAAAATTCGTGCGGCTGCACCTTTATTTGTACGAACTTGTACAAATTGGTGCAGCCGCATTGTTTTGAAAAGTAAGAGGTTATGATTCATCCGCACGATTGCACGTTTTTTAGCCTTTATTATAGGGTGAAGCTGTTGAAACATTGCATACCTTCCCGTTTGCTTTCATCCATGACATGTGCATAAATCATTGTTTCCCGGATATTACTGTGCCCAAGCAGTTTTTGCAGGCTGGACAAGTCTTTCGTTTTTCTGAGATAAATAGTCGCAAACGTATGCCTTCCTGTTTTGGCCGATATCTTTTTGTTAATTCCTAATTCCTTTGCAATGGCCTTCAGCTGACGATTAATGACCTGATCACATTGAACATTCCTGAATAAACGCCCTTCTTCCTTACCTTCTGCCCATTCTTCCAAAAGTTTTTTGGCGGGTACCGGCATAGGAATTTTTATCGGTTCCGGTTTACAATTCCGGTTTTTCACACGGTAGTAAGTCAGCACATCATTGTTTACCTGCTCTATGCAGAACATGCGGGCATCCGTAATATGCATGCTTGTAAAACACATAAAAAGAAAAAATGCCAAAGTCAACTGAAGCTTTTCCGGCAAGGTTCGTTGATAGTATAACTGCACAAACTGCATCAGTTCTTCTTCTGTCAGATAATCAACATCGCTCTTTATCCTTTTGATACGGAAGTCCTGAAAAGGATTTTCATCCAGGAAACCTTTTCTGTAAGCTGCGGTAACATATATCTTGATGGTGGACATATTCCGTTGTGCGGTTATCTCCGTATTGCCAAGTTCTTTCTTCATGTAGACCAAATAATCTGTCAGATAATCCGGAGTAAGTTCCCGAAACTGTAACAATTCATTATATGCCTTGAACTTTTTCATGCAACTTAAATGGTGTTTGAATGTCCCCATCTCTATACGCCGACTATAAGTTTTCATATATTCCTTCACGAAATCATGAAAAGTCTTATAATCGCTGGGATTATTGTACTCCCGCATGAAGATGTCCTTAGTTAAGGCCTGGTTCCTTAGACGGAACTTGACAAGTATGTCATTGACACGTGCCTTCATATTGTTCACAATGAGATTAATATCTTTAGCCTCTTTGCTGTTCCCTTTGAGGAGTCCGCTTTTCTCGTCAAACTTAGTGGCGGACACAGATACTTTGCAAGGAAGCATCAGTTTTTCTTTTCCAATATAAAAGGTTATATATAGCGGAGCATTGCCTTCTTTGGTCAATCTCTGCTTGTTCTGGATGACTCTTACCGTACTCATTTTTGTTTTCTAAATTATTTCTACCAGCCTAAAAAATGTATCTCCGGAAAGTTATGTTTCTACCATGTTACCTACTTTCTGCACGAATTTTGCCGGGAATGCCAAGGTAGTAAGTTATTGATAACCTGTAAAATGACGAAAGGCAAGCAGTCTTTTTATCGACTACTTGCCTTATCGTTGTGATTCCGTTGCGATTCGAACGCAAGACCCACGCCTTAGAAGGGCGTTGCTCTATCCAGCTGAGCTACGGAACCATCCTTAATTGCGGTGCAAAGGTACGCTTTTCTGTGAAATTTGCAAAGATTTTACGCAGAAAATATTTTGTAAATAGATGCTTTTATATCCGATTAGATGTTATAATCCTAATGGTAAACCAGTTACATACCATAAAATAAATAACAAAGTCCAGGCTAATAATATATAGAGAGAATATCTCCAGGTATATTTCAGTAATGAACCATAGGTCGCTTGCTTATCATATTGCTGCATGTAAGTAAGGATAAGAGGCATGTAGAACATGAAAGGAGTGATAGCATTGGTGGCACTGTCTCCAATACGAAAAGCGCATTGTACCATATCCGGAGAAATCCCCATATTGGCAAAGAACGGAACAAAGATGAAAGACATGAAAGTCCACTTGGCAGTGGCAGAGACCATAATAAGGTTCACAAGTGCTGTAAAGAGAATAAATAGAATGAGTATCCATAAACTCCCAAGATGAATGGACGAAAGCATATCCGCTCCCATAATGGCTATACATTTATCCAAATGAGAATACTCGAAACACGCAAACATCTGAGCTGCAAAGAAAGCGATGACAAAGTAAACACCTAACAATTTCATAGGTTGAGTAAGTCCTTCAATCACATCCCCATCTGTACGGTAACGACCGGAAGCAAAGCCATAAACCATCCCCATAAGCCCGATACCAAAAGAAAGCAAAAACAGAATGCCTTCTATAAAAGGAGATCGGATCAGACCACCATTCACACTACGTAAAATACCCCATGAAGAGAAAGTAGCCCAAAGAATCACGGTTGTATAAATCACCCCGATAAATATTGCACCTATTATAGCACGGCGTTCTTTGCGGGATAATTGCTTATAGCCATTGAAACGAATATGACCGGCATACTCGCCCAAAGCCGGAAGAAGATTACGGCGAGTTACCTGATAAATGATAAAAGCCAGCAAGAAAGTAGATGCAAACAAGAAATAGTAATTGCATAAAGGCCCTGTATTTCCAAGTGATACATTTGCCATATCCGCGGCTTCCTGGGTACTGGCAGCAAGCATAGGATCCAAAGTACTCAACATCAGGTTAGCGCTATACCCACACGAAACAGAAACGTATGCCGTAATAATACCTGCAACCGGATGCAGTCCGACCGAATGAAACAAAGTTGCTGCAATCGGTAAAAGAATTATGTATCCGGCATCCCCTACTACATTGGAAAGCAATCCCAAGAAAATAACCAGTATCACCATGCGCCACGGATTATGTTTATGACGTGCCCCACTACGAATACAAGCATCTATAAAACCTGAATGCTGTGCCACCCCAATACCAAACATAGCCACAATTACTAAGCCTAACGGAGCAAACCCCGTAAAATTAGTAACCACATGCCGCAACAGCCAACGAACACCTTCCGGACTAAGCAGACTTTGCACCCGGATCTCCTCCCCTGTTTGCGGTTGAAACACGCTCAGACCGTAAATGTCAAATATCCATGATAGGACAATGACAGCCAGCGTCAACAAGAGAAACATTGTTGCCGGATGCGGTAGACGCCATTTATTATTCATCATCTGCTTCCAGATTATCTATATCAAGAATACGGAGTTCCAAAGCACGCACTACCAGACGGGTTGCATTCACTCCTACCCGCTCTCCTTGTGAAAACAGACGGTTTACTAAATCATTCTGACGCTTTTCCAAAGATTTAACCCCAAAAGGCATACCTTTCAGGTTAGCAATCATATCTTTGGTATATCCCAGTGCCAAATGGCGTAGGAAACGTTCGTCATACTCATCGATATCATAACTGATAACTGCTTCCTGGCGTTTGGCATCATTCGCAACAGATTGCTTGAAACGGTCTACAATCTTTTCCAAAATAGGATAATTGAAAACCAGCTTCTTTCCATCCATCACTGCCTGTACGTCCGTTTTCGTAAGCAGCTCACCTGTTTTCAAAATTATACCGTCAGCACCCGCATTCAGAACATCCACCCAAAGCTTTTCATTCAGAATTTCTCCGGTAAATATGAGTACGTGTACTCCCGGATAACGTTTAAATATATTCCGGCAGATATCCACACCAATAGTAGTAGAACCACCCAAGCCTAAATCCAGCAATACCAAGTCAGGAACTCCGGCCTCTATCAATGTCCAGAATTCACTTTCGGTCATAGCCGTACCGATAACTTCTGCGTTGGGTATTTCATGGCGGAAGATTTCTTCCGTTCCTTTCAGTTCAAGCTTAACATCTTCTACAATAATTACTTTGAATTTCTTGTCTTCCATATTCTTTAATTTTATTTTCTTCTCGGTATCGTGAAATAAACTGTAAATCCACCATTCTCAGCCGGTTCAGCATTAATGCGACAGCCACGTTTTCCGGCAAACTCGTCATGGTCGCGAATAATCTGCTTGCAGACGAGATACTCCGTACCTCGCAACTCTCCTTTTTCTCCTGTTGCCGTCATACGTTCCAGATTTGGATAGAAAAGTTGATTTAATTCCTCACGAGTTTTCGTCCTTCGCGTGTCAGTGAAAAGGAAACGAATATATTCTCCGTCTACTGCTGCTACCAAATGTATTTCTCCATCCAGAGGAACAGACAAGGCTTCGTCTATCAGATTCTCCAATAAAAAGCGGAGTTGGATAAAATCTCCGACCACTCTCTCATCAATAGCTCTTGTAGAGAAAGATACAGCAAACTCTTTTCCCTTATTCGCTTTACGGAAATACTTTTCTGCCAGAGCAAACAACTCCGGTACGGAAATTATCCCGCGACGGAACGTAACTTCTTCCAACTGTCGCGATGCGCACGAACTCAAGATGGTAAATATACCTTTATAATATTCTATCAATTCGCTGATAGCTGAAACCGTCTCTTTTTCTTCCGTTTCTGAGAGAATACCTGAACGGAGTTTACCAATGAGTTGCTTGATCTTATTCGGATAATAAATTGTCTCGTGCTTGATGGTGGAAAGACAATTATCAAGCACCATATTCTGCACATGCAACATACCGTCCTCCCATGACGCCCGGTGTGCTTCTTCATGCGCAGCTTCGATGTCGCGGTATTTTGTTGCCAGTTTCACAACTGCATTGAAGACCACAATCGCTATATACCGCGCAATCAATTCCAGCAATAGATGAGCTGTCTCTTGATCAACATTCTCTTGCCGTTCTAGATATAACACACCCACACAGCGCGAATCACCCGCAGCATCCACCACCAAAGGCAAAGCTTCAAATCCCGGTGCGGACAGTTGAGTATGCTGTTCAAAACAGCGTTGAACTACTTCCTTCCAAAGTTCATCTTCTGCCGCAGATGATCCATTATCTCCCGTAGAGGACAACTCTTTTTCTATAGAATTTGACGCATATTCCAGTTGATGTGTCGTTTCATTATAAACGGCGATTCCCAACCGATCAATACTTAGCAACTCATTTACGGCATCAAAGCCTTCGTCAACGATACGTTGAGGAATAGCTTTCAGGGTATCTTCTTCCCGTTGCAATGCCTCTTCTGTTTCGGGAACTTGTATCAGGGAGGCAGCAAAGATCTGTCTATTGATTTCCAAAACCTGTTCCAGATTCCAACGGTTTACAAGACGTTTGCGAATATACAGGATGTAATATCCCAAGAGCAACATAGCTATAAGTCCGATAAACAGGATAACCCCCACCATCTTATTATTGGTGGAACGTTCCAACTGACGGCAATATTCCTCCAAAGACTGATCTTCACCCAGCAATTTGTACAAAGTCGTATAAGCGGCATTATTATAACTGTATGCATCCCATTGTTTCAACGCAAGAAAAGCGACAGCCGCCTCATTCCGGATATCCAGAATGACATGAAAGTCCGAATTGAAAAGATCATTCCACCAGGATAATTCACCTGGCTCCCCTTCCCCTCTCAACGACATATAGCGCTGCGGCTCCTGGGCATACCTTTTATAATGCGCATTCAGGCAAGACATGGCAGAATCTACATATTCCAAAGCCTGTTCAAAATTTCCTTCCACATTACTATAATAGGCATCATTGGCATAGTCGGACGCCTCATTCAACAGAGCTTCAAACTCATTTTCCGCAGCTAATGACAAAGAATCCTGAGCCGTTTGCGCATAGATTTCATCCGGTTGCATCACCGCTTCCTCTACTGCTTTATTGCATGAACTCATGCCTATAGAAAAGAATATGCACAGAAATACCATCAAAGTTTTACGCACTCCTGTAGGCAAACGGAAATAAAAACGACTGCCCTTCCCTAAAGTACTTTCTACATTGAACAAACAGACTCTGAATACTTCGTTCGTCTTCCGGTATTTCTCAATGATACCTTTACAATTCATCAGGCCGAAGCCGCTCCCTTTGTTTTTCAGTAGTTCTTCCCGGTCGGCAGCATCCTGTACGCCTATTTCCTGCGAATTATACAATTTCTCACCGACAATACGCGTCACATCTTCTTCTGAAAGGCCATAACCAGTATCTTCTACTGAGATTTCCACATATTCTTCTGTCGGATTTGCATAGACTTTTACCTTGCCTCCCTTTGGAGTATATTTACGGGCATTTTCTGCAAGCGTGTTTATCATGAACAACGTCAATGCCTTGTCAGCTTTCACACAGGTATCCGTTGGCGTCACTTCCAGTTGTTGCTGCTTCATTTCGAAGGCACGGCCTCCTTTCCGTATCAGATCGAAAAGCTCGTTCAATCCGAATGTTTCTATATTCAAGCTCAGGCTACCCTGTTTCATTTTAATCCATAAAGCAAGGATATCATTGTATTCATTGATGGTTGTCACCAATTCGTCCATATATTGATACTTTTCAGCTTTGATGTGTTCGTCATGGATAAAACCCTTTTCCGTCAGTTTATGTACTTCATTAATAATACGGTCTATATACGGATGAATACCATTCACAATGGCCATACACGCTTTCTTTATAAGATTCTGACGTTTATTTCCGGCTATATGCTGTTCGTACACATACCGTTCTTTCTCCAACCGGCGACGTTCGTCACCCAGCGAGATGGAAGTCATACCGTTGTCAAGCGCCCATGTAATATAAGGAGCAATCACATGTAGTATTGCCTTCTCATCCTTTGTAAGACGTTTGGGTAATACCAACTGCCCATCTTCTATCCGGATGTCTTTTACACTGAAAAGTTCCTCTATATCTGTCTGCACAGCAGAAAGAATGGCATCTACAATCTCTTCTTCCGTCTGCGCGTCAGTGGGAATAGAAGCAGTTATTTTCTGACAAATGTCCAACATCTGCCTCAAACGGTGCAAATGGACATGATTACGTTCTTTAGACCGCTTATTGAATATCCAAAAGAATAAAACCACCAGTATAAAACCGACAATCACGAAGAAGAGCAAAATATTGAGTTGCCGGGCTTCACTTTCCAAAGCCTGATAACGGCTTTCCAACTCCTTATCCTGACGGGTATCTTCCAGAATATCCAGATAAATATTGCGATTATAATCGGAGTGTTGCTTCATTTCCAGTCCGGCATACGTAACACTCAGTTGTTCGCGAATACGTGAAATCCATTCCGGAACGGTTCGTAACTTACGCTCTATCCATGCTTTTTCTGAAGAAATGGTATCCCGCATATCATAGGTCTTCAGCCAATCCAGGCTATCATGGCAATCATAAAAACGGCGATGATGGTTGTTCACGCACTCTAAGGCAAGCGTCAATGTATCCAATGCCTCGGCGTAGTTATCATGCGCATTCAGATATTTGCCAATAGAAACATAGGCACCGGCAATCTGATATACATCATTATATTGCTTGAATTTCTTTAAAGCCAATTGTCCTAAACGCATGGGCAACAAAGAATCCACGGGAACATCAAACTGTTTCAACGCATGAGAACGCCTGACCTGGAAAAAGTCATAATTATCGGGAGATGCCATCAGGTTAGCAAGCCCTTGCACTCCATTACCTTCAAAATACAAGTATCCTCCGCGGGATGCCATTTTCCAAGTTGTATACAGTTCGTCGAATTCACGCAAACGACGTTCGTCCGCCGTTTCGCCATCACAAAGTGCTGCCGACCCTTTTATATAATGATAATACAGTAACTGGTTCGTATCTGCTGCAAGTTCTTCCTGCGGATATATTTCGTTGATGGAAGCTACCGCTTCCGGACGTTGTTGCAGATAGTAATAATAAACTGCGGAAACAATGTAAAATTCGGAGCGTGCATAGTTCAGTCTCAACCGTTCGTGTTTATCTACGAAAAGCTTGTTATCTTCATCTATTCGTTTCATGCGGCGGAGGGCACTGTTCCGATAGTCATAAAATTCTTTGTTCATGGCTGTCCGCTGATAGATTTTCATCAATCCGATATCGGCAACCAGCAGCTCCAGTTCATTTTTCGTGAGACTGTACACATCCTTATGAAACTTCTCCGCTTTCTCAAAATCCATGCGCATAAAAGCACAAAAACCCAGATTATTGGATGCTTCCGCTTTTCCCTGACTATACAGATTCACTTTTCCATAAGCTTGTGTGGCAGCATGACAAGAAGAGTCCAGGTCTTTATAACGATAAGAATAAGCCACTTGGTTGAGCGAATCGATAAGATGTACTTCCTTGGTGGGAGCAGTACCCACACAAGAAATCATTACTATGCAAAAACACAGTAAGCCCACCAATCGTATATGAGGAAACCGTTTCACTTAGCAAAGCTACAAATAAATCCGGGAAAGAAAAAAGATTTTTCTACAATAAGTCTTGTAGAATGTAGCGGGAAATTCATAACTTTGCAGCCGTATTAAACAAATAGGTAACATCTATTACAAAATGAGCGAAAAAGCACCCGTAATGGTATTCTCCGGAACTAACTCGAGATACCTTGCAGAGAAAATCTGCGCAAGCCTTGATTGCCCTCTGGGAAAGATGAACATCACCCACTTTGCTGATGGTGAGTTTGCTGTTTCCTATGAAGAGTCAATTCGTGGCGCACATGTATTCCTGGTTCAATCCACCTTCCCTAATTCCGACAATTTAATGGAACTTCTGCTGATGATCGACGCAGCTAAAAGAGCGTCTGCTAAAAGCGTTGTTGCAGTCATTCCATATTTCGGTTGGGCACGACAGGACAGAAAAGACAAACCTCGCGTTTCTATCGGCGCAAAGTTAGTAGCTGATTTACTTTCAGTAGCAGGTATCGATCGTTTGATTACGATGGATCTCCATGCTGATCAAATCCAAGGTTTCTTCAACATTCCGGTAGATCACTTGTATGCTTCGGCAGTGTTCCTACCCTATATCGAGTCCTTGAAACTGAAAGATCTTGTAATCGCCACGCCGGATGTGGGTGGTTCCAAACGTGCCAGCACATTCTCAAAGTATTTGGGAGTTCCCCTGGTATTGTGCAACAAATCACGTGAGAAAGCAAACGAAGTTGCATCCATGCAGATTATCGGTGATGTAACCGATAAGAACGTAGTATTGGTAGATGACATCGTAGATACAGCCGGTACTATCACTAAAGCAGCTAACATTATGTTGGATGCTGGTGCTAAATCAGTACGCGCTATTGCAAGCCACTGTGTAATGTCCGATCCGGCATCTTTCCGTGTACAGGAATCCAGTCTGACTGAAATCGTATTTACCGATAGTATCCCCTACTCTAAGAAATGCGCGAAAGTAAAACAACTCAGTATTGCTGATATGTTTGCAGAAACCATTAAGAGAGTGGTGAATAATGAGTCTATCAGTTCGCAGTATATTATCTAATAGAGAATTGGATATAAAAAACAAAGGCTGCGCAATTCAATATACTGCGCAGCCTTCATTTTTTATTTAAAGTTTCAAATCTTAATCTCTACTCCAGTCTTCCCATTTTGTACGTGCCCTTTTTTATTACTTTCCCGTTTTTATCCGTTTCAACAAAAGGACCGTGCTTTTTGCCTTGCTTGAAGAAGCCTTCGTAACGATTACCGTTTTTATCCTCCTGTATACCGTTACCTTCTTCCATACCATTCACAAAACCACCTTTATATTTAGTTCCGTCTGTCATAATCAGGGTTCCCTGACCATTGAACTGGTTATTTTTCCATTCACCTTCGTAAGAATCACCTACATTCCATTTATATGTTCCACGGCCGTCACGTTGGTTATCTTTCCAGTCGCCGTCATAGACCGCACCACTTGCCCAAGTAAACACACCTTTTCCGTGTTGCATGCCGTCTTTGAAGTTTCCTACATATTTATTGCCGTTAGCGTGATAATAAATACCGGCTCCGGTACGTTCACCCTGCACATACGCACCTTCATAGCGGTCGCCGGTGTGGAAGAAGTAAATACCTTTGCCATGTTGCATATCATCTTTCCAGTCGCCTACATATTTATCTCCGTTGGCATATTCGAAAGTTCCTTTTCCATCACGCACATCGTTCTTCCAGTCACCTTCGTATTTACAGCCGTCATTCCAGACAAAAGTACCTTTACCCTCTTTCTTATCATTCTTCCAGGAACCTTCATATTTGGAACCGTTTTTCCAAGTGTATGTACCTTGACCTTCACGTTTATCATTCACCCAGTCTCCTTCGTAAATATCACCGGTATAGTAGTACATTGTACCTTTGCCTTGCTGATAATCCTGAAACCACATGCCGTCATAACGGTTGTTGTTCATGAAATAGTAGATACCCTTACCGTGTTGCTGATCTTGAAACCATTGTCCTTCGTATTTTTCGCCGTCAGGAAATGTATAAGTACCATATCCTTCACGTTTTCCTTTCACATATTCACCCTCGTAGACATTGCCATTTTTGAAAACCGTCTTACCTTTTCCGTTGGGTTTACGTCCTTTCATTTCACCCGTATATACGGAACCGTCTTTGAAGGTATGAGTTCCTATCTTTATTTCAGAAGAGAAAGTTGTTTTTACTTTGTCGAAGAAACCGGATTTCTTTTCCTGGGCCGTCGCCCCGCCTTGGGACATGAATACCAGAATGAGTGCAGTATATAGATATTTCATTGAAAATTATAAATTAGCGATTTTAATAATAAGACGTGTAAACGTAGCAACTTGTTACACGTCCTATATAGTATTTGCACAAAGATACAATTAATCTGCTAAAAGGAAGGGGTATTCCACTTCTTTTATGACATTTTTTTGCCGGATACGATTTCTTTTAATGTCTCTTTGCACAAATAGCGTGAGGCAAGTTCACGTATCTCGGCAGGAGTAATTGTCTTCACAGCTTCTACGGCATCCCTCACATAAGAGTCCGGGAGACCGGAAGTATGAATAAAGATCCAGGCATCCGCCAGTGAGAAGGCAGACTCATAGCTGCGACACATATCGCCCAACATATAGTTTCTCACCATGGCAAGTTCTTCGACAGGTACGAGGTCATTTTGCAGACGGTCTATTTCATGGTAAACTTCTTTGATAAGCGGCTCTACAAATTCATTGGCAGTCTCTGCATTGACAACCAACAGTCCACTATCGGGATAAGGCATGATACCGGCAGATATACCATACGTATATCCTTTATCTTCACGAATATTAGACATCAAACGGCTACCGAAATACCCTCCGAACAAGGTAACCAGAACGCGAACTTTCAAATAGTCAGGATGGCGTCGATCCAAAGAAAGCATTCCCATGCGAACAGCACTTTGCATTGCATCGGCACGCTCGGTAAAAATACGTTTCTCAGAAGAAGTTACCGGAACATAAGACAGTTTTTCCGGCTTCCGGAAATCTTTACCGAAAGGTTCACTTCCAAAAAGAGTTTCAATACGACGGATAGCGTCTTCGCTGACCTTCCCCGCAAGGTAGATACTGCAATTTCCGGAATGATAATATCGGTCGTAAAACGATTGCAAGACAGAAGGGTTGATCAAATGATAATCTTCCTTCTGCACTAATTGCCCGCACGGATGCGTATCGCCATATACGGCATTTATCAAAGTGCGATGGGCCAGAAAGTCCACCTTGGAGCAGTTCACAAGAAATTGCTGGATATTACTGTCGATAATCACTCCCAACTCTTTTTCAGGGAAAAGAGGTTCTTTTACGATAGATTCAAAAACATCTAAAGTTTCCGGCAGATATTTATTCAAAGAATAAAGGGTGATATAAGCATACTCGGACGAGCTGGAAAGCTCCAACCAGGCACCATAGTAATCCAACTTTTCGGCAATGGCCGCGGCTGAATAACGCCGGGTACCTTCGCGCAGCATCCGGTTGGTAAACAAAGCCTGCAAGCGTTGATCTTGTTGCCAGCGCCCACCTTCCATCAACAGGTCAATTCGGACTACTTCATTATCCCCGGCATTGAGTATATATAAAGGTATGCCATTTTTCATCACCCGACACTCGGGAGATGGCACTGCCAGTTGTTCCGGTTCGCGAATAAGGGGCTGGATAGATCTGTCTAACATATTTTCAAAAATTCTTCAGCCTTTTCCAAATCCTGGGGAGTATCAATGCCGATGGTCTCTACTTCGGTAATACCGGCTTTAATGGTATAGCCATTCTCCAACCAACGAAGTTGTTCCAGCGATTCTGCCAGTTCCAGTGAAGATTGCGGCAACGAAGTAATCTCTTTTAAAACTTCAGCACGATAAGCGTATAATCCTATATGCTTATAATAAGTGTGATTTTTCAGCCAATCTTGTTTTCCCGCATTTCGCTGATAAGGAATAATGGAGCGGCTGAAATAGAGTGCATTCATATTCTTATTCAGCACTACTTTCGGAGAATTGATATTCTCCAAAGCTTCAAATCCATTCTCAGGAGTGAAAGGTTTCACCAGTGTAGCAATCTGGGTCGTAATATCGTCGAAACAAGCTTTTACAGTTTCCAATTGGGAGGGTTGAATAAAAGGTTCGTCGCCCTGAATGTTGACTATGACATCAAAGTCTCCCCCTATTTTAGTATATGCTTCATAGCAACGATCCGTACCACTTTTATGATTCACAGAAGTCATCACTACTTTACCTCCGAAAGCTTTTACAGCTTCTTCAATCCGTTCGTCATCTGTAGCCACATAAGCATCGTCCAAAATACCGGCCACTTGTTCATATACTCGCTGTATTACAGTTTTACCTCCCAGCATAGCCAACGGTTTTGCAGGAAAACGCGTGGATGCATAACGGGCGGGAATGATTCCTAAAAACTTCAACATGTTTATATTTACAATTTTACAATTTAATAGATCCACGTTCTTCCGCTTTATCCGCGTCGCCCGCATACCCATTTGAAATTACTCTATCTCTTTTAATCCCCGACAAATGTAGTCTCTTTTTAAATCGTCGGGTTTATAGACAGTATCATCACACGACAACAAGTCCAGATCCAACCGGACTATTTCTTGCTTTTTCTCTTCAGGCATCCGCCCCGCTTCCCGTTCAATAGCTTTCAAACAAGAAGTTATTTCCGCCACATCGCTACTGGAAATAAAACGTGCCACCTGATTGGAAAATAAAGATGAACGCCGGAAATAAAGCGGCTTAGTCTCCTCTTCCGTAGAAAAACGAATGCCAGGAAACAGTTCTTTCAACCGCTTCCGCGCCAACGAAAGATTCTCTTTCTGTTGCTCGTTACTACCGATGCTGATTGTATAAACCACTTTCGAAATCAAGAATTTAGACCGACACTTGAATTTTAATCAAAGAAGTCATCCAAACCAGTTTCTGATGCCGGTTCAGAATTAACGTCCCCGTTATCCTTACAAGGATCGAAACCTTCCGGAAGTTGGAATGTCTCATTTTCATCATATCCCAGTGTCTTGTCTCCAAGTACTTTTACCATATATTTAGACCAAATAGGCAATGCCATAGAAGCACCTTGCCCATGTAGCATAGTGTCGAAATGAATATCGCGTTCTTCACCGCCAACCCAGCATCCGGATACCAGTGAAGGAGTAAAGCCCATAAACCAACCATCTGCATTATAGTTAGTTGTTCCGGTCTTACCACCCATATCAGCTTTTACACCTAAACGACGAACACGTCCACCTGTTCCCTCGTTGATTACGGCACGAAGCATAACCAACATCTTATAAGCACTGGAAACACTGATAACTTCTTCCATTTCCGGAGAGAACGTAGCCAGTACATTGCCATCACTGTCTTCTATACGGGTTACAAACATAGGTGCCACACGAATTCCTTTATTGGGGAATGCCGTATATGCACTTACCATTTCTCCTACTGAGATCTCGCAAGGTCCAAGGCAAAGAGCAATAGAAGGTACTATCTCACGATTGCGCACGCCGAAACTATGTAACAATCGTTTCAGCTCATACGGGTTTAATTTACTCATCAATCGTGCCGTAATCCAGTTGTCCGAATTAGCTAAGCCCCATTTCAAAGTCACCATTTCTCCGTAGCGTTTAGTATTTGCATTACGGGGTGCCCAAGGGTTACCATTTTCATCGAAACCCTGAAATTCCACATGTCGCATCTCATCGCAAGGAGAAAATCCATTCTCCATAGCCAGTGAATATACATAAGGTTTCATAGTAGAACCAATCTGCCGACGTCCTACCATTGCCATGTCGTATTGGAAGTAATTATAATTAGGTCCGCCTACATACGCCTTTACATGTCCGTTGTGCGGATCCATTGACATAAAACCGGCACGAAGGAAGTGTTTGTAATAACGGATAGAATCCATAGGCGTCATGATCGTATCCTTTTCACCATTCCAGGTGAATACCGACATTTCTTCAGGTGTATTGAAAGCCTTTTCAATTTGAGCATCCGATGCACCGGCTTTCTTCATGGTCCGATAACGATCAGACTGTTTCATGGTGCGGGCAAGGATTTCATCTACCTGCTCCTGCGTGATCCTGTTGCTGTAAGGCGCTTTTTTACGTCCTTTCTTTTCTTTGAAGAAATAGCCTTGCAGTTCTTTCAAATGTTCTTCTACCGCCTCTTCTGCATATTGCTGCATACGGGAGTCAATAGTCGTATAGATTTTCAGACCATCCGTATAAAGGTTATATTTTGAACCATCTTTCTTCATATTCTTTTCACACCAGCCGAACAAAGGATTATTTTCCCAATCAAGAGAATCTTCATAAAATTTCTGCATCTGCCAGCCCCGATAATCTCCCTTCACAGGTTTCTTGGCATTTAATACTCCACGCAGATATTCGCGAAAATAGGTTGCCATACCTTCTTTATGGTCAACACGGGTATATTTCAAGGTCAGTGGAAGTGCTTGCAGTGAATCACATTCTTCGGCAGTGATATATCCTGCTTTACGCATTTGATCGAGCACCACATTACGGCGTCCGCGTGAACGCTCGTTGAAACGAACGGGATTATAAAGAGCCGGATTTTTACACATACCAACTAAAGTGGCAGCTTCTTCTATTTTTAAATCTTTAGGTTCACAGCCAAAGTAAGTGTTGGCTGCAGTTTTAATACCGACTGCATTGTTTAAAAAGTCAAATTTATTAAGATACATCGTAAGTATCTCTTCCTTGGTATAGTAACGCTCCAATTTCACTGCAATTACCCACTCAATGGGTTTCTGAAACAAACGTTCCATTACATTGTCCGCACTGGGCGAATAGAGTTGTTTCGATAATTGTTGGGTAATCGTACTACCCCCACCTGCATTCTTCTGGAACAATAAACCACGCTTCACAATGGCGCGAAACAGAGCAATTGCATCAATTCCGGAATGCTCGGCAAAACGCACATCTTCTGTTGCAATCAATGCATTGATGACATTGGGGGATAAATCATTATAGCCCACATATACACGGTTCTCTTTGCTAAACGAATAAGTACCAAGTACCTTCCCGTCTTCCGAGAAAACTTGTGTAGCAAACTTATAATTAGGGTTTTCCAGATCTTCAACAGGAGGCATATAGCCTATCCAACCTTTAGCAATGGAGAAGAAAACAGTGACGCAAGCCAATACTATGACGGCTAAGAATATCCAAAGGATTTTTATGATGTTCTTTATCATGTTTATTACTGTAAATTCACTAAATCAATAAAATAGATTACCTGTAAAAACAACGAGGCAAAGGTACGGAATTATATTGGAACACCCTTATAAATTCTATAGAAAACTCTTAAAACGCCACACTTTATCATCGGAAATACTACATTTTAACGGGTAAAACGCCACACTTCAGCAAGCACAAAGTGTGGCATTTCCGATGATAAAGTGTGGCGTTTGAGGGGATAGAATATGGCATTTTGGTGACCAAAAAGTGGGGAGAATTGAGCATTTTAGAGGCATTTTCATTTGGAAATCGACCGTTCCCATGCTGTTTTCGCTTAGAAAAAAAGTAAAAAAAATGAAGAATAAATCACTATCATTCAATACTTTAGTCAAAACAAATAGTGCATTTTTCTTTCTTATATATTCTTTATATAATAACAACAGCAGAAAAGAAAAAGAAAAGTTGCTGCTGATGCCGGTAATGATCCAAACAAATTCCGGCATCCATCTCACCGTATGAGCAGTTTCATCCCATGGGATTGTTTTTTTCGTCTCATGAGATATTTTTTTTCATTATTTTCTCCCGTCTTTCTTCCGTACTCCGCATCTTTTCCGTACCTTTGAACTCTCGAAAAGAAACAAAATAACGAACGATATGGAAAACAGAAGTTTAGTCACCATTGCCGAGCATAGCAAGGAAAAAATCCTCTACATGATCGAGATGGCGAAGCAGTTTGAAGCCCGTCCCAACCGTAGGCTGCTGGAAGGGAAAGTGGTTGCAACCCTCTTTTTCGAGCCGTCCACCCGTACAAGACTCAGTTTTGAAACAGCAGCCAACCGCTTAGGAGCCCGCGTAATCGGGTTTAGTGACCCAAAAGCAACGAGTTCTTCGAAAGGCGAAACCCTGAAAGATACCATCAAAATGGTGAGCAACTACGCCGATATCATCGTGATGCGGCATCATCTGGAAGGAGCAGCCCGCTATGCCAGCGAAGTAACCACAGTGCCTATCGTCAATGCCGGAGACGGAGCCAACCAGCATCCTTCACAAACGATGCTCGACCTCTACTCCATCTACAAAACCCAGGGTACACTGGAAAACCTGAATATTTTCCTCGTTGGTGATCTCAAATATGGCCGTACCGTACACTCACTGCTGATGGCAATGCGTCACTTCAACCCAACTTTCCACTTCATAGCTCCTGATGAATTGAGAATGCCCGAAGAATACAAAATTTACTGCCGCGATCATGGCATCAAGTACGTGGAACATACGGACTTTACGGAAGAAACCATAGCAGATGCCGACATCCTCTACATGACTCGTGTGCAGCGTGAACGCTTCACTGACCTCATGGAGTACGAACGGGTGAAGAACGTCTACATCCTGCGCAACAAAATGCTGGAACATACCCGTCCTAATCTATGTATTCTGCATCCCCTGCCCCGCGTCAATGAAATCGCTTATGACGTAGACGATAATCCGAAAGCTTACTACTTCCAGCAAGCTCAAAACGGTCTGTATGCTCGTGAGGCTATCCTCTGCGATGTATTAGGCATTACACTGGATGAGGTGAAAGCCTAAATTGTACTTTGTAAATTGCTAAATTGTAAATTGAAAGATGAGCGAAAAAAAACAAGAATTGCAGGTTGCCGCATTAGAAAACGGTACCGTTATCGACCATATCCCCTCTGAAAATCTGTTCACTGTAGTCTCTTTACTGGGACTGGAACACATGAACAACAATATCACCATTGGCTTTAATCTCAAAAGCGGAAAGCTGGGTACTAAAGGCATTATTAAAATTGCGGATAAATTTTTCTGCGATGATGAAATTAATCGCATCGCCGTGGTAGCACCTAATGTGAAGCTGAATATTATCCGGGATTATGAAGTGGTGGAAAAACGTGAAGTTAGCCTTCCTGAAGAACTTCGCGGCATTGTAAAGTGTGCCAACCCCAAATGTATCACGAACAACGAACCCATGGCGACGTTATTCCATGTAGTGGATAAGGAAAATTGCGTGATCCGATGTCACTATTGCGAGAAAGAACAAAACAGGAACGAAATTGAAATAATATAAAAGCTCGTAACTCTTTAGTCATGAAACAAGACTGGAAGCCCGGAACAATGATTTACCCGCTTCCTGCCGTATTGGTAAGTTGCGGAAGCACTCCGGAAGAATACAACATAGTAACAATTGCATGGACGGGAACGATTTGTACGAACCCGCCCATGTGCTATATTTCAGTACGCCCGGAACGTTACTCCTACGAAATTCTAAAACGGAATATGGAGTTTGTCATTAATCTCACAACCAAAGATATGGCGCGTGCAACGGATTGGTGTGGCGTACGTTCCGGGAAAGACTACAATAAGTTCGAAGAAATGCATCTGACACCGGGAAAAAGTACTGTGGTCAATGCTCCCCTTATTGAAGAATCCCCCTTGTGTATAGAATGCCGTGTAAAGGAAATCATGTCACTCGGCTCGCATGATATGTTTATTGCCGATGTGGTAAACGTACGTGCCGACGACCGGAACCTGAATACGGAAACCGGAAAACTGGAGCTGGCGGAAGCTAATCCACTAGTTTATGTACATGGAGGGTACTATGAATTAGGTGAAAAGATCGGTAAATTTGGCTGGTCTGTTGAGAAGAAAAGATAGTGATTAACGGTTAGTGATAAGTGATGAACAAAGTTTTGAAAATATTTATCCTGTGCCTTTTGTTTTTCCCCGCTACAATGTGGGGGCAATCTCATCTTGTGCCTGGCACGGCGGTTGAAGAACCTCTGAGCAAACATCACCATGACCGTCCGGTGAACTTCGGTATTAAAGGTGGCTTCACCTCTTCCCTTTTTCTTGTATCCAACCTTACATTGAACGGTATCACAATAGACGAGGTGCAGAATAACTATAAGATAGGTTATTTCGGTTCTGTCTTCATGCGTATCAACTTTGAACGCCACTTCCTGCAACCGGAAATATCCTACAACATTAACCGCTGCAACATCACTTTCGAGAAACCTGCTGAAGAGAATGCCCCTTTGGAAATGGCATCTATTACGTCATCCATTCACAGCGTAGATATTCCTGTGATCTATGGATATAATGTTATCAAGGAGGGACCTTATAGCCTGGCTGTATTCGGCGGTCCAAAGTTCCGTTATATCTGGAATAAAAAAAGCGAAGTCACTTTTGAGAATTTTGACCAGCAGGGAATCAGCGAAAGATTGCGGCCATTGAACCTCAGTTTTACCCTTGGAGTAGCCGTTACCATTTCCCGCATTTTCTTCGACTTCCGTTATGATATAGGATTACATAATATATCGCGCAAAGTGACTTATGATGACGGTGTCGTCGAAGGTGATCCACCCGCCGACGAAATACGTTTCCACCGGCGAGACAATGTTCTCAGTTTTTCCTTTGGAGTATTCTTTTAGAAAGTAAATTTCTGACTTTTCTGACAGTTTATTCATTTTTTTACCGTAAATTTGTGCGCTTAATAAGAGAACACAGATTTATCAAACTTATCTAAGTAAGCAAAATGAAAAGAGACGATTTAATTTTCGATATCATCGAAAAAGAACATCAACGTCAGCTCAAAGGTATTGAACTGATTGCATCAGAGAATTTTGTAAGTGACCAAGTAATGGAGGCAATGGGCTCCTGTCTCACTAACAAGTATGCAGAAGGTTATCCTGGCAAACGTTACTACGGAGGTTGCGAAGTAGTAGACCAGAGCGAACAAATTGCTATCGACCGCATAAAGGAAATCTTTGGTGCAGAATGGGCTAACGTGCAACCCCACTCAGGCGCACAGGCTAATGCAGCTGTATTCCTCGCTGTATTGAATCCGGGTGACAAATTCATGGGATTGAATCTGGCTCACGGCGGTCACCTCTCACACGGCTCTTTAGTAAATACTTCCGGTATTATCTATACTCCCTGTGAATATAATCTGAATAAGGAAACCGGTCGCGTAGACTATGACCAGATGGAAGAAGTTGCTTTGCGCGAAAAACCTAAAATGATCATCGGTGGCGGTTCAGCATATTCCCGCGAATGGGACTACAAACGTATGCGCGAAATCGCAGACAAAGTAGGTGCTATCCTGATGATCGATATGGCTCACCCTGCCGGACTGATTGCAGCCGGATTGCTGGATAACCCTGTGAAGTATGCTCATATCGTTACTTCTACTACCCATAAGACTTTGCGTGGTCCTCGCGGTGGTATCATCTTGATTGGCAAAGACTTCCCTAATCCTTGGGGAAAAACAACACCGAAAGGTGAAATCAAGATGATGTCTCAGTTGATCGACTCAGCCGTATTCCCGGGTATCCAAGGTGGTCCGTTGGAACACGTTATTGCAGCAAAGGCTGTTGCATTCGGTGAAATCCTGCAACCTGAATTCAAAGAATATGCTGCTCAAGTGAAGAAAAATGCAGCCGTACTGGCACAAGCATTAATCGACCGTGGCTTTACAATCGTTTCAGGTGGTACGGATAATCACTCTATGCTGGTCGACCTACGTAGCAAATATCCTGATCTCACAGGCAAAGTTGCTGAAAAAGCATTGGTATCTGCCGATATCACTGTAAACAAGAATATGGTTCCGTTCGATAGCCGCTCTGCATTCCAAACTTCCGGTATCCGTCTGGGTACTCCTGCCATCACTACTCGTGGTGCTAAAGAAGATCTGATGCTGGAAATTGCAGAAATGATTGAAACGGTTCTGTCCAATGTAGAAAATGAAGCGGTTATTACCGAAGTTCGCGCACGCGTGAATAAGACTATGGAAAAATATCCGCTGTTTGCATACTAAGAAAACGTATATAAAAGCTTTTAGTTATAAAAAATCCGCAGTCTTCATCAGGCTGCGGATTTCTTTTTTATGTCTAATAGCTGATTTAGCTCAACCCTTCTATATTTCCATCCACAATATCAATATGCATAGCCTGCGGTTCTTTGGGAAGTCCCGGCATACGTAAAATTTCTCCTGCAATGGCAACAATCATTTCCGCACCGTTATTGATTACAATATCTTTGATGTGGAATTCAAAATTATTCACTGCGCCATATATCTTCGGATCGGCAGAGAAAGAATATTGAGTCTTGGCTATACAAACCGGATAATGGCCAATGCCCATCTTCTCTATCAGTTTAATGATTTTGCGTGAATGAATGCTATAAGTCACCACACTGGCACCATATAGATTACAAGCTATCTTCTCTATCTTTTGTTCTACACTATCATTCTCACTATAACTGAAATTCAAAGGTTCGGAAGATTTCTTCTCAATAGTATCCACTACCAGATTAGCAAGTTCCACGGCTCCTTCTCCACCTTCTGTAAATGCATTATTGACGGCAAAACCAACGCCTAATTTTTCCTCACAGTGATGACGGATCGCTTCCACTTCCTCATCCGTATCACTGGCAAAACGATTGAAAGCCACCACCACCGTCTGACCGAACGAACGCAGATTACGTATATGCTTATCAAGATTACCGAAACCTTGCTGCAATCCCTCCATATTGGGCTCTTTAATACGATCGAGGCTGACACCTCCATGCATTTTCAAACCTTGTGCAGTGGCAACAATCACAGTCAACTTTGGTTGCAATCCACTTTTACGGCATTTGATATTATAAAATTTCTCCGCACCGAGGTCAGCACCGAAGCCGGCTTCCGTTACAACATAGTCGCCGAAAGTCATGGCCATTTTCGTTGCCAGAATAGAGTTACAACCATGTGCAATATTGGCGAATGGACCTCCATGAACAAAAGCAGCCGATCCTTCGGTAGTTTGAACTAAGTTCGGATTAATGGCATCTTTCAACAAGACAGTAATAGCTCCAGCAATACCTAACTCCTTCACTGTGAATGGACAACCATCAAATCGGAAACCAAGAATAATATTCTCAATCCGTCGTTTTAGGTCGTCTATGTCCTTTGCCAAACAAAGAATAGCCATAATTTCGGATGCAGGGGTAATATCGAAGCCGGATTCTTCGGTAATACCGTTCGTACTGGGACCTAAACCCGTGACAATACTACGCAAAGAACGGTCGTTCACATCCAGTACACGCTGCCAGATAATCTCTTTCAGCCCGAATCCATCCGCCTGATGCTGATAAAGATAATTGTCGAGCAATGCGGATATCATATTGTGCGCCGAAGTGATGGCATGAAAATCTCCTGTAAAGTGCAGATTTATCTTTTCCATAGGAAGCACCTGGGCATAACCGCCACCTGCTGCCCCACCCTTCATGCCGAAACAAGGTCCTAATGAAGGCTCACGCAAAGCAACAATCGCCTTTTTACCAATTTTATTCAATCCCAAAGCCAGACCGATAGAAACTGTAGTTTTACCAATACCTGCTTTGGTAGCAGTAATGGCGGTAACCAGTATCAGGTTACTTTTCTTCACTTTCTCTTCATCAATCAAATTCGTTGGAATTTTAGCGATATACCGTCCGTAGTTTTCTACTTCTTCGCGCGGAATACCCACACCTTCGGCTACCTGCTTAATTTTCTTCAGCTCTATGCTGCGAGCTATTTCAATGTCTGATTTCATACAGAGTATTTTTTTAAATAACAACTTTCTTTTTGAAAGCTACAAATGTACGAAAAAGAGTGCAGATAGCAAGATTTTAGAATAAGAAAGCCTCTGCTGTCTTATTCAAGTGTCAAAGCGATACCTTCTATACGATCCGAGTTTGAACCTTCCGGCTCGATCATATCGAAAGAACGTGTTCCGGTCGGCAATGGAGCGAAATAAAGAGTATAATCAGCTTCCCCACTTTCCGGCATGTAGAATTTTTCCCCTAAAGGAATACCCTCCGAACGAAGAACAGGACACACTGTTCCATTATCCGCTACTAACTGGATATTCTTCATTATTTGTATCCAGTATTTCGGTATATAATAGGCACGAATCCGCAGAATCGTGGCAGTATCCGTTAATATAACCTGGCGAATTTCAGGAATATCGTTATTGCTTTTTTTCACCTTCGGGAAGTTCACCACTTTATGTCCATTCTCTTCCCCTAAGCTCATCACATATTCGTTTGCATTTAACAGGCGGCGAAATTTTCGTTTCAAGCTGTGTGCACTATATCCGAACCATTTTTCTACGATGCGTCCTTCAGGTGAAATAAGGACATAATTGGGTATTCCACGTACTCCATATTTGGCAAATAATCCATTGCTTCCTTTCAATTCATTCAGATTCTGCCAAGTCATTTCATGGGTTTTAGAGGCAGTTTCCCAACCTTTCTTGGTATCGATGCTCAGACTTACTATTGTCAGGCGATCTTTGTACATCTCAGCCACTTCCTTCATTTCGGGTAGAGCCATAAGACACGGACCGCAACCACGACTCCAGAAATCCAACATGATATACTTACCTTTGAAATCAGCCAAGTGGTGTACATTCCCTTCCAGATCATACAAATCAGCATCTGCCATTTCATCACCCACTTCCACTACTTGGGGAGGAAAGAGATATGTATATGTATTCATTGCCAAATTGGTCTGTTTTTTTTCATCGGTCAGTCCTTCATAGAGAGCAATCACTTCTTCTTTATAGGGATAATTTTCCGTATACTTTGCTGACATTGCCAGCTTCTCCAAGTGCTCCAGCCAAATATCGTCAACAGGAATCTGCTTCATACGTTTTATAGTGTTGGCATCAATACGGATCGTAATTTCATCTTCCAGCTTTCGTAAACTATCAGCTTGTGCACGTATCGCCTGTCTTTCTTCGTCCACCGCACTTCCTGCATACTTCCGGCGGTATGCACGCTGCAATAAAGCATTGCGCTGATATTCATTCCACAATTCGCGTGAGTCGTTTATAAAAGCCTGATTAGCCACTTGTTCCGGAACAGTGCTTTTCACATCCCAAGTCCGTATCAGTGTGTTTTCACCGCTTATCTGTATATTATCTCCCGAACGAACCCAAAGTCTTAAGCTCATAGAAGGAAACTTGTCACTTCTTCCCATCATGTCCACTATTTCAGTTTCATTTCCCAATGTTTCTGCCTGAAAACGAAAATGTCCGTTACGAATCGTATCAACACCGATACTGTTACCCACATTTCCATCTAAACGAAACAAGGTGACTAAAGTTCCGTCTTCTACATTCTTCACTTGCCCTTCTATTGTAAAAGTCCCTTGAGCTTGTGCTGCCCAAACGCTTGCCATTAAGAACAGCGTTACAATCTCTTTCTTCATATACGTGCTGTTTAGTTATAAAATTATATATCTACGTACAAAACTATATGATTTCTCCGAGATCGGCAAACAAAATTACGATTATTTCGTAATCACCTGTTTACTTTAATATTAAGTATCTACTACCCGAATATTTTTACTTTCAGTCAATATATATCCGTCCATCATCCGTATGATTCTTTCTGCTTCACGGGCATTCTCTTCAGAGTGGGTAACCATAACAACAGTGGCCCCATCACGATTCAGTTCTTTCAGGAGGCTCATCACTTCATTACCGTTCGTAGAATCCAGATTTCCCGTAGGTTCATCAGCGAGGATAATACGTGGATTGGTAACAATGGCACGCGCTATGGCCACACGCTGTTGCTGTCCACCGGAAAGTTGTTGCGGATAATGCTCGGTGCGGTGAGCTATCTGCATACGCTCCAAAGCCTCATTGACACGTTTCACACGCTCACGCGTGGACACTCCGGCATAGAGCAAAGGAAGTTCCACGTTTTCAAAGACTGTAAGTTCATCTATCAGATTGAAACTTTGGAATACAAAACCAAGATTTCCGTTACGCAAATCCGTACGGTCATTCTCGGAGTAGTGGGAAACTTCCTGATCCAGAAACCAAAGTTCACCGGAAGTGGGGCTATCAAGCAAACCTATCATATTCAGCAAGGTAGACTTACCACAACCGGAAGGTCCCATAATGGCAACAAACTCTCCCTGATTGATTTCCAAACTTACTTCATTCAATGCAGTGGTCTGCACGCTTTCCGTACGAAATATCTTACTGAGTCCAATAGTCTTTATCATATTCAATTTATTTTTTTCATTATAATCAAATCTCGTTATCATTATATCCAAATCTATTTTTCATTATGTATGAAATGAATCTTACTCATACCTCAATGATTCTACCGGATTTTGTGATGCTTTCCGCCATGTCTGTCCAAAGACAGTAAATGAAGTAATACCCGCTATCATTGCCCCTGCCAACAGGAATAGCCACCAACTAATGGGCGTTTGATAAGCAAATTCACTCAACCAACGATGCATTAAGAAATATCCTAACGGGCAAGCCATCACGAAAGCAATGCCTATCCAGCGAAGATATTCCAAACAGAACATCCGTACTATGCGGTCGGAATGAGCCCCATTCACTTTGCGGACACCTATCTCTTTAGTCCGCTGCTCGGTAGAAAGAGCAACCAGCCCGAATACCCCCATCATAGCAATAACAATGGCAATGATGGTGAAAAATAACAGCATCCGGCTTTGTTGCTGCTCTTTGGCATAATTCTTGTTCAGAGTATCGGAGAAAAACTGATAATTGAATTCTTTGACGAAAATATCATCACGCACCGCCCATTCTTCAAATTTCTGCTGAATATATTTCAAAGTCTCCTGTTTACGCTCGGGGGCTATCTTAATATACATATCGCCCAGACACTCCGGATTATAGTATATATAAGCAGGTTTCATTTTCTCACGCAATGACTGAAAATTAAAATCTTTCACCACACCAACAATACGGGATTTCACAGCCCATCCACTAAATTCTTTATAGACTTCCATACCTATCGGGTCAGCAACTTTCATCGCTTTCCATGCTGTTTCATTGATGACAATCGTCGGCTGAACAGGCTTATCAGAATCACTCTGCATCCAGTAATTCTCAAAATAAGAATCCATCAACTCCCCTTTCAATAATTGTAATCCGAAAGTTTTTACAAAATCACCATCCGCCCATATCTCCATCATTTGCAACGAATCTGTTTTTCCATCTATATCTGTCCACCTGATTGCCGCTTGTCCGTTTTTCTTTTCCAGATTTCCTTCTCCAAAACTTTCAATAGGCGAACCCATCGAAACACTCTTAATATCGGGATTCCTCAATAAGTCTTGTTTGAAATCAGCAACTTCATACCATAAGCTTGTATGGATGGAGACAATATTCTCTCTGTCAAGTCCCAAATCCTTATTCTCCATGAAGTGAAGTTGCTTCAGTACAATGAAAGTCATCAACATCAATACTATAGCTATGAAAAACTGGATGCAAACCAATCCTTTGATAAGCCCTCCTTTCTTGCCGGTCTTTCGTCCGCCTTTGAAAGCAAGCAACGGATTGACTGATGAAAGATAAAATGCTGGATAAGCACCAGCCAAACAACCTATGCCTATAATACCAAACAGAATATAGAAAATAATATCCCAATTCATTCTTAATGTTATAGCAGTTTCCATAGCTTGGTTGAACAGAGGCAGCATAAGTTCCGTCAGAGCTAAAGCAAGTACCAGAGAAATAAATGATTGTACTAAACTTTCTGAGAGAAACTGTGTAATAAGTGTTTTCCGTTTGGCACCCGTTACTTTGCGCACCCCTATTTCTTTATAGCGTAGTGACGCCCGAGCTGTGGAAAGTGTCATGAAATTGAATGCACCCATAAAGATGACCAGAATGGCTAACGCCACAAATAGGTACATAGTGGCAAGGCTACCATGATTCTTAACGTTTTCATCAGAGAAAGTTGTATGTAGATGAATATCTCTTATCGGCTGGAAACGCAATAGCGTTCGTTTCTCACCAAACTTTTTGAGAGCATGCCTCATTGTTCTTTGCTCCTGACGATACAACTTACCCTCGTCACCCTGTTTCATTTTTACATAAACATGCATTCCACGACGCATGCTATCCCAATTCCACCCCATGGAGAAGAGACCGTATGCATCTATCGAAAAGGCAACATCAAACTGTATGTGACTTTTCGCAGGTATCTTAACCACGGCAACAACAGTGTGTACATCAGTCCGTCCAACATAGTTTCTTTTCACTTTTTTTCCTATGGCAGAAGCATTTCCAAATAGTTTTCGTGCCATAACCTCGGATAATACAACATTATCAAGATTATCCCATAGTTGTTCGGGGTTACCTTCTATTATAGGGAAGGGAAAGACATGAAAAAACGTACTGTCCACATGGACATATTTACCAATTATTCTTTTCTCATCATCTGTCTCCAGTGTAAGGTTATCTTCATATTTGATAGCTGTCGCATCTTCTACTTGTGGAAAATCTTCCTTAAAAACTTTCACAAGTGAGCGTATACTTTCAGGAGATTCCTTTACCTCGCCACTCGTCTCCCGGCTCACTTCTATCACTCTGGAAATACGGTCTGCATCCGGAAAACAATTATCATACGTCAGCTCGTTTATCACCCAGAGGTAAATGAGAAACGCTGCCGTCATGCCAAATACAAAGCCCAGCATATTGATGGTAGAAAATAGGAAGCTCCGCTTGATCAACCGGAGTGCAACTTTTATATAATGCTTTATCATAATCGCATTTATTAGAATAAGACTTTCTTCTACGGAAGTTTCGCAAGAACTATACCAAAAGAATAATGCATTGTTTTTCATTTACTTAAGCACAATATCATTTCACAAAATTGCACGATATCGTACACCAAATGCACGCTTCCGTACACTTCTTTTTCAAAAACTTTACCTATCTTTGTACATGTCCGGAAAAGAGCCCTGTATCCGCACATTTTAAACTTAACTTTAAGTATGATGAAACGAGGAAAGATACTCATTGTAGACGATAATGAAGACATTCTCTTCACCTTGAAAATGCTACTGCGTCCTTTGGTAGAAAGTATTACTATGACAACTGATCCACGTGAATTGCTGCCGCTCATCTCTCGTACCCACTTCAACGTCATCTTGCTTGACATGAATTTCCGTCGGGATGCCGTCAGTGGGAAAGAGGGATTCCATTGGTTGAACGAGATACTGAAGCTGGACGAGAAAGCTGTTGTTATCTTCATTACCGCCTATGCAGATACGGAGAAGGCTGTTCAAGCCATTAAACAAGGTGCCACAGATTTCATTCCCAAACCTTGGCAAAACGAGAAACTGATAGCCACCATCTCCTCCGCACTGCAACTCAGTTTCAGCCGGACGGAAGTAGAAACCCTGAAACAACAGAAGGAGACTTTGAAAGAACAAACAGAAGCTTTGACTCTTCCCCCTGAGCCAACGCGCGTCATCGGTGAATCTGCCGCCATGCAAGCTATTTTTCAGACGATAAGAAAGTTCTCCGAAACAGATGCGAACCTTTTGCTCCTGGGAGAAAACGGAACAGGTAAAGACTTGATTGCCCGCTATGTTTACGAACAGTCCCCCCGCAAGAATGAGATCTACGTACCTATCGATTTAGGAAGTATTCCGGACACGTTGTTCGAAAGCGAATTGTTCGGATATGAAAAAGGTGCATTTACCGACGCCCGCAAGAATAAGCCGGGACGTGTGGAAGTTGCTTCAGGCGGAACGTTGTTTCTGAATGAAATCGGCAATCTGAGTCTTCCGCTTCAAGCGAAGTTGCTTTCGGTCATTGAACAGAGAAAGTGTTCACGGCTCGGCTCTACCACCTCCTATCCTGTAGATGTAAGGTTGATTTGTGCCACAAATACGGATTTATACAGTGCCATCGATGACGGACAATTCCGCCAGGATTTACTGTACCGCATCAATACGATTGAAATTCGTATTCCGCCTTTGCGGGAACGTGGGAACGACCTGTTCCTGTTAGCCGATTTCTTTCTCCAACGCTATCGGAAGAAGTATAAGAAAGAACTTCGGGGAATTTCCAAAGAAGCACGAAAGATGCTACAACTTTACCGTTGGCCGGGCAATGTGCGTGAACTGGAGCATGCCATCGAGCGTGCCGTCATCCTTTCTACAGGAACAATGCTGACGGCAGATGATTTCATGCTACGTTCGCCTCAATCTTCCAATGCCATTCCCGAAAAAGAAAAATATAATCTGGAACGAATGGAACGGGAAACTATCAATGAGGTGCTGCGGATATGCGGAGGAAACATCACGTTGGCTGCGGAAATGCTGGGGATAACGAGGACATCACTATATAGAAGGATTGAAAAGTTCGGATTATGAAGAAACAAGCTTGGGCGAAGACGCCTCTCTGGCTTACGGTCGGATTGCTGGCATGTTGTTTGTGTTCGGCATGGCTGGCCGTGCACGGGTTTTATATCAGCCTGTTTGTAGCACTCTGCCTCACTGCGTTTGTGGCTTACGCTATCTATCGGTATATATTACATTCTGCACGTGCGATGGCTCAATTCATTTGGTCAGTGCGATACTCTGAATTCCTATCTTCTCCTGCCGCCCATCCTAATGCTCCGCAAACTCTCCCCGAAGAGTTATTGACCGAGATGCAGGATGCCCTTAAACACTATCGCAGTAATCTGCAAAAGAAAGAAAGCCAGTTGCAATACTTCCAGGCTCTGGCCAATCACATAGATATGGTAGTACTCGTTTATGCTCCTGACGGGCAGATGGAATGGATTAACGAAGCGGCAAAGCGTCTGATACACATGGAACATCCGCGAACGGTGGATGACTTGACAGAGTTTCATCCGAATCTGCCGGAAAAACTGCGCACATTGAAAGCGGGCGACCTTTCCGTATGGCAAATCAAACAGGAAGAAGAGACTGTGCAATTCGCTCTTTCCGGTATGGAGTTTGTCATTCAAGGCAGGAAGCTGTTGATTGCGGGAATGAAAAATATCCATTCCGCCTTGGATAGCCGTGAAACGGAAGCATGGCAGAAGCTAATCCGCGTACTGACGCATGAAATTATGAATTCCATCACTCCTATCATATCACTGACCGAACTTCTTACCAAATATGCCGATAGTCTGGAGGGGGATGAAGAAACCAAAACAGAGATGAAGCAGATGCTGCAAACCATCGGTCGTAGAGGGAACGGGCTGGTACGCTTTATGAATAGTTACCGGGAAGTATCGCACCTGCCCCACCCTTTATTAAAACTTTATAATGCCGGAGAACTGCTGAAAGGAGTCGTTCAATTGATGCAAAATGATACAGATGATCTACACCTCTCTCTTCCCAACGTTCCGTTGCGCCTGATTGCAGATAAAGAGCAAATAGAACAGGTACTTATCAACCTGATACGGAATGCCCGCGAAAACGAAGCGACACAAATCACTCTTTCCGCGGGCATCACTCCAAGAAATCACCTTTTCCTGCGTGTTACTGATAATGGAACCGGCATCGATCCGGAAGTTCAGGAACGTATTTTCATTCCATTTTTCACCACAAAACCGACCGGTTCAGGTATCGGGTTAACCATCTCGCGCCAAATCATGCACCAGCATCATGGAAGCATTACGGTGCAATCAAAAGTGGGAGAAGGAAGCACGTTTACACTTCTGTTCCCAATAGTTTAATAAGTGATTAGTGCTACGCTATAATGCCGCAAGGAGACTAATCACTTATCACTAACCCCTAATCACTTATTACAACGCTTTTTTGTATAAATCCAGAATAATCTCCTTCGTCACCTCGCGAGGATTACCCGGTGTACAAACATCGGCAATAGCAGCCGTAGCCAGCTTGTCGAGATCGCTTTCCTTGATACCTAATTCAGAAAGGTGTTGCGGAATACCTACTCTTACTGACAGCGCTCTCACCGCATCTACGGCAGCACGTGCAGCTTCTTCCTGGCTCATACCTTCTTTATATACTTTCATCGCCTTAGCAATTTCCACATACTTATCAAGTGCAGCAGGAGCATTAAATTCCATAATGATAGGCAGCAACAACGCATTAGCCACACCGTGAGGTATATCAAAAATAGCACCCAATGGATGTGCCATACCATGAACAACGCCCAAACCTACATTAGAGAATGCCATACCTGCAATATATTGCGCTACCGCCATACCATTACGTGCCTCTGCATTTGTCGGCTCAAACACGGCCGTTTCCAAATAACGGGTAATCATTTCGATAGCTTTAATTTCAAACATATCGCTCATTTCCCAAGCTCCCTTAGTAATCAGACCTTCAATAGCATGTGTCAATGCATCCAGTCCCGTAGAAGCGGTCAGCCCTTTAGGCAAAGTGTACATCAATTCGGCATCTACAATGGCGATGGCAGGAATATCATTCGGATCTACACATACCATCTTCTTTTCATTCACTTCGTCGGTAATCACGTAGTTGATAGTCACTTCGGCAGCCGTTCCTGCTGTAGTAGGCAGAGCAATGATAGGCACGGATTTCTTCTGAGTCGGCGCCACTCCTTCCAGAGAAACCACATCACTGAATTCCGGGTTATTAGTGATAATGCCGATAGCTTTTGATGTATCGATGGAAGAACCACCACCAATAGCCAGAATAAAATCGGCACCGGATTCTGCAAACGCTTTCACACCTGCATTTACATTACTAACCGTAGGATTTGGTTTAATATCGCTGAATACAACATAGGGTATGCCTGCCTTATCCAGTACGGAAAGCACCTTGTCAGCTACACCAAATTTAATCAGATCTTTGTCGGTAGATACAAAGGCTTTTTTCAAGCCGAGACGTTTAATTTCCTGTGGGAGCACTTCGCGGGCACCCGGTCCGAAGTAGGATACTTCGTTCAAGACGAATCTGTTAATCATAATACGATAATTTAAGTTCCGCAGTGTCATTTTGAGATTGAGTGTGCGGAAGGTTGATACTTCATTTTGTTCCGACAAAATTAAGAAATATAGAGGAGGAAGGGACAAAAGATTCTGATTTTTATAGTGTGCGGAATGCTTTTTAGTAATCATAAAAAAATAAGTTCTTCATTTAAATGGCAGCAAATCATTGAAAGATAAAGCAAACATGCTATATTTGTACTATCATTGAAACGATTATTAAAAACGATAGATATGGGAAAGAAAGAGACCAAAAAATATTCTGATATTCCAGTGCAACAAACGAACGCTTCCGAACCGTCAGGTATCTACGGAGATATAAATGCGATGAAGGTTCAATTGGTCAATCGTATAATGCGTATAGACGAACCGGAAGAATTAAATTCTGTATTGGAGTTTGTGAAAGAACGCATTGCACAAAAAGATAAATTTGAGCAGGAATGGGAACAGGGACTAACCGTTGAGGATTTCCGCATACAGTGTAAACGCAAATTAAAAGAAATGTATGCTCGCAACTAAAATCCTTATACACCCTTCTGTTTCAGATTTTTTTAGAGGAACTTCCTAATATCCTGATAACTGAAGGCTATCTGAATATTTATGAAAATGCAGAACTACTTGTAGACGAAATTATCGATTTTATTCAGGAAATTCCAACAGCAGTTCATTACCACCTCAGCCCTTCAGCCGAAAGCCATTTTTCCCGTTACGGAGAAAATATACAATACACTTTTTTCAAAAGAAGCAAGTCACCTCGTACAACATGGTATATCTTTTTCATTAAACAAGACGAACGTATTCTGGTTAAGTATATAACAAACAATCACAAGGAAGGACAATACATACGTTAAGATTTGCTCGTCACTATTTAAACCTCGACCTATCCACTTCCTCCCTCTTCTTCTCCCTGTATCCTCCGAATTTATACGTAAACGACACCCTGATTTCCCTGAAACAAGTATAATCATTCGTCACGTTCTGCGTACCAAAACGGATGCGTGGTTTTATCTGTCCCGTCTCAAAGATATCATTGCAATAAAGATTCAGAATAGCCTTTCCTTTGGCAAAGCCATACCGCAAAGCAGCATTTACATACCCTGAAGACGGTAAATCATAAATTCCCTGAGTCGCTTTACTACGAGCCATTCCCGTCAGTGTCAGTTTCAGATCAGGCTTCTTAGAAAGAGTGAAAGTATTTGTCAGTACGGCAATACCATAACAAATATTCCGGTTGAAAGGAATATCCCAGAAATCCTCATCTTTCTCATGATGCCATACACCAATCAAAGTTAAACGAGAATTTAACAATTGCTTTATATCAAATGGTATAGAAGCCTGTAATCCTGCTTGTTGCTGGTAATTAAAATTCAAATGCTTATAGATCTCCACCAGACGTTCGGAGGATTGATAAAGAGTCTGGACTGAGTAATCTTTCGTATGATTAAACCATGCACTGAAGATGTATTTACTCTTCAAAATATGTGTCAACTGAAGTTGATATTCCTGAGCCGGTTTCAGGAACGGGTTCCCATGTATTTCAGAATATCCACCGCCCAGATAAGAAATAGCATCCTGTACCGCCCAATAATCAGGATAATCTTTATCACTGCTCAAAGCCAATTGCCAAACATAGCCGGGGGCGGGCATATAACTCAGGTTAATGGTAGGATACCAATCCCATTGATTCCATACCGGTGTCTTATAATGTTCCACGGCAAGCGAAGCATCCAGGGAAAGTTTATCACCAAAACTTTTATTGAAACCCGCATAGAAGTTCAGAGTTTGTTCGCGACGGCGGGATTGCATATTATCGGGAATACCTGTGCTTACACCTGCCTTTGTTCCCACACCCTTCTCCGTATCATAATAATATTGATAACTGTGGTCGATACTGGTAGTATAAACGGCACCATAATTCAATCCCCATCCACGCCCCAGATTATGCTCCTGGGCAAGGAAGAATTTCCAGCGATTGATGCGCTGACAGTCTTCAGTATAAAAGGCCAGCTCTTCACCTTGCATGCTGCTATGCAATAACTGATCGGATGGAGAACGGTAATAAGTCAATTCAGCACCAGCTTTCAGTCCGAAAGGTGTACGGTAATCCAGACGCCCATTGTGCAGCCAATCGGTACTGCTGCTACGGGTGTTGGACTGCTGCGTACCGTAAATATCCATCAGACTGTGGTAAGTCGAATAACTTCCATTATAAACAAAACTCAGCTGATGATCCTTGGCAATATTGTAATCCGCCCCTACCCGGAAACTATGGGTATGTGAACGGCTCCGGCCCATCTCATCGGTTGTGATGTGATGAACCGAACCGTCCGCCAGAGAGTGCATAGCTTCTTTATCGGTTAAAGAATATCCCCGTCCGTGGTTGTGTGAGTAAAGAAAATCTGCTGAGAATTTATTTCCATTATAGATCAGGCTGGCACGTTCGTTGAAGCCCTCGTAATGTTTCTGATTATATTTGCCATAAAGCTCTCCCTGCCAGGAAGACGGGCCTCCGGTGCTTTGTTTCAGTGTGATATTGATAAGTGCACCCCGCACCTGATAGCGTGCCGGAGCATTGTACATCACTTCCGCCTTCTCAATGCGACTGGAGGGGATACTTTTCAGCAAAGAATAAAGCTGTTCGGTACTCATGGTGGTAACTTTGCCATCCAGTATTACAGTTACCCCCTGCCCTGCCAACATCAACCCGCCATTCATCTCGGTTACGCCCGGCAGTTCCTTCACAGCGTCATAAGCATTATCTACGGGTAGATTGCCGATAAGGCGCGGAAGATCGTACACCAGTTTACCTTGCTCCGCTTTCACGATGGGACGTTGCCCGGTAATCATTACTTCAGGAAGAGATTGATAAAGACTGTCCAGCTGCTTGTCTTGTGTTATAATACTGTCCGCGCTGAGCGTCCGTTCGCTCTCTACATCCGTACTCTTTGTTATTTCCTGAGCGGAAACTCCTGCACTCAATGCACATAGCATCAGGGAAAGATAGTAATAAGACTTCATGTTCATTTGTTTTAGATACGACATAAATGTGTTCAGACTTAGAGATGATTGGGTGTCAACCTTGGTTGACAGGTCGATTAAGCTTGGTTGACAGATCCATTAACCTTAGTTGACAGGCCGGTTAACCAAGGTTGACACCCAATTATGCAAGGGACTGCACAAGATTCTCCCTATACCTTTTGCAAAAGATGCCTTGTGCAAAAACGAATCATCCCTTAAGCTCTTGCACTGCAAAGTACGGTGAAATCTTCCGGACTTTGTGTTATCTGGAACTTACGTAGTCTTATCTAGTGTTATCTGAAGTGTTATTTAGTCTTACCGTCCATACATGTACCGGTTATCTTTCCTATCTTTGTCCATATAAATACAAGAGCTACATGAAACTGCCATTCAGACCTATTGCCATATTAGTCATAATCTCTCTGCTGGGTATCTTTATTTACCAGGCATACTGGATCACGGGGCTATACAAAACGATGAAGCACGAACTGGAACAAAGCATCGTAGAGGCCATGCGCATGAGTGATTATAATGAGATGATGCTGCGTGTAAAGGAGATGCAAAAAGAAAATAAAGCCCACGGTTCCGTAGAGGTTTCAGCAGGATACAATTCCGATTCCGGAAAATCATTTGTCCGCAGCAGTACAACTGTTAACCAAACAGACAGTGCCGGAAGTCGTTCACTTTTAAAAGAAGGTATCCCTATGAAGTATGACAGTGTATCAGTAAGTTATCCGAATGACTCGACAAGAGATATCCTTTTCACACGAGGACAGGAAGGCACAAATATTTCAGTCTGGGCAGAAAGAGATTCAGTAAAAGAGGTCCTGGAAGATACAGTGATTAATGAGGATGAACCTCAGGCTTCTTTAAGAGCCGAAGGTGGAATAGACATGATGCTGCGTGACCAAAGCAGTATGGTGGAACTTGCCACTTTCATCCAGCGTGGAATGCACTCGGGACTGGATATTTTTATAGAACCTGATATAGCCGTTTATGACAGTCTGCTCAATACCTATCTGCAAGAACGGGGGCTTAAACTTCCCTACCGATTGGAGCGTCTTCATTCCGGTGCCGATCCGGACTCAACGCTGGTTTACACTGATACGCTTGCCATTGTCGGGACTCCCGGATACATGCCCAGTGAAAAAGCAAAACAATATAATTATGCTTTCGACATTCACTCCAATCAAAGTTACCGCCTCACGATAGAACCTATTTATAAGCTTGTATTGCGACAGATGAGCGGTATTCTTACCACATCATTCGTTATTCTTATTATATTAGGCTTCTCCTTCTGGTTTCTTATCCGCACCATTTTGCGGCAGAAAACACTGGAAGAGATGAAGAGCGACTTTACCAACAATATCACCCACGAACTGAAAACACCTATTGCCGTGGCGTATGCCGCCAACGATGCTTTGCTTAATTTTAATCTGGCAGAAGACAAGCAACAACGGGATAAGTATCTGGGTATCTGCCAGGAACAGTTACAGCGATTAAGCGGACTGGTGGAACAAATTCTCTCCATGAGTATGGAACGCCGTAAAACCTTCCGTCTGCATCCGGAGGCGCTCAGTTTGCACGATCTGTTCCCGGCACTCATCGAACAGCATAAACTGAAAGCAGGTAAGCCTGTAGAAATCAATCTCGACATTGCACCGGAAGACCTGACAATCATTGCCGACCGTACACACTTCAGTAATATTCTGAGTAACCTGATAGATAATGCCATCAAATACTCTCCGGATAAAGCCGACATAATGATCTGTTGCCGGAAAAAGGAAACGGAACAAGTGGAAATCTCGGTTACAGACCACGGTATTGGTATCCCTACGGATAAACAGCCTCACATTTTCGATAAATTCTACCGGGTTCCGACAGGAAATATCCACAATACCAAAGGCTACGGGCTGGGGCTTTTCTACGTAAAGACAATGGTAGAAAAGCACGGTGGAATTGTAACTGTACGAAGTGAAGCGGGAAAAGGAAGTACTTTTACAATAAGAATCTGAATAACGTTGCTTGTTATGATGCATTACATTGCTTGTTATAAAAAAGAATCAAGATATGGACAAAATCAAGGTACTGCTGGTTGAGGATGAACAAACCCTCGCCATGATTATCAAAGATACACTAGAAGGCCAGAACTTCATCATCCATACTGCTGCCGATGGCGAGGAAGGTCTGCGTATGTTCTTCGACTTACGCCCTGATGTACTGGTAGCAGATGTTATGATGCCCCGTATGGATGGTTTTGAAATGGTACGCCACATCCGCCAAACCGACAAACGAACTCCGGTACTTTTTCTCACCGCCCGTTCTTCCATCAACGATGTGGTGGAAGGCTTTGAACTCGGAGCCAACGACTATCTGAAAAAGCCTTTCGGCATGCAGGAACTTATCGTGCGCATTAAAGCGCTGGTAGGCAAAGCATTTACATTTAAAGAGGAACCGAAGAAAGAAGAAACTTGTTTCGAGATAGGCGATTACCATTTCAACTCTGTCACACAGATATTGTCCCATACCGGAATAGAGCAGGAACTCTCCCACCGCGAGGCCGAAATACTGAAGCGCCTGTGCGAAAACCGTAATCAGGTAGTGAATACCCAGAATATCCTGCTCGATCTTTGGGGGGACGACAGCTTCTTCAATTCGCGCAGCCTGCACGTGTTCATCACTAAATTACGGCATAAACTTTCCAAGGACGAACGTATCCGCATTGTCAATGTCCGAGGCATCGGATACAAACTTATCATCAACTGAAACTTCTGTTACGGAAATAAGAAAACGGGCTGCATTTCTACACGAGATACAGCCCGTTCATTTACTGGTTAGAGAGGAACAAAATAGATTGCTTATCTACTAATTCAATTATTTACACCTCAAAGATAATAACTATTTCCAAACAACCGTATACAATATACAACTTTTATTTTAATAAATGCTATATATTTCCATAATTCATACTTATTTCATATATTCGCCATTAAATAAAGGCTATTAAGTAATGAAATATATAGGACTAATCATACTTTTCTGTCTTTTCTCCTTCCGGGTAAATGCTCAGAATGAAATACCAGCTGACAGCGTGCGTAGTATGAATATGCCGGAAACAAAGGATTTTGATGGTTTTCTTCTGGATATGAATTTAATGAAGATGGCAGCTCCCCAAGTGCCTAAAATGAAATTGGAAATTCCGGATGCCAGCAAAGATTATAGTTTCTTATTTCGCCTGGACCCGAACATAACCTACTCTCAAGGCTACTCACACCTGTTTAGCTTGGGTAGTTCCACCCTATACAGTATGAATCCTTTCGGATTGACAGGTTTTGGTTCATCTCCTCAAAACCTGCAGATGGGAAGTTTCCGATTGAAGAATGGCATGCGTATCAATACCTATGGAGAATACAACAAGGACGGATGGAAAGTTCCAAATCCTTCTGCTTTACCGTGGGAACGGAATAATTTTAAAGGCGCTTTTGAACTGAAATCAGCGAATGGATCATTCGGCATAAGAATCGAAGTGCAACAAGGAAGAACAGCACCTTATTAAAGAAGATATGAATATGAAGAAAAAAATCTTGGTTATAGGCGCCAACGGGTTTACAGGACGCCGGATATTAAATGATTTGTCGCGCAACGACGAATACATTGTAACGGGCTGTTCCCTGCATGATGACATTGCTCCCGGTTCTGGAAATTATCGTTTTATCAGTGCAGACATCTGCCAGATGGGAGAACAAAGTGCACTGTTCAGGGAAGTACGCCCTAATGTAGTGATCAACACTTCTGCCTTATCTGTTCCTGATTATTGCGAAGCTCACCATGAGGAAGCGGATAGTATCAACGTCAATGCTGTAGGACAATTGGCATTCCGGTGTGAAGCATCCGCTGCACGCCTTATCCATCTTTCTACCGACTTTGTATTCAATGGAGATACAACGCAGCTTTATACGGAAGTAGATACGCCTGATCCAGTCAACTATTATGGTGTCACCAAGCTGAAAGGTGAAAAACGGGCAGCTGAGTTATGTAGTAATTACGCCATTGCCCGTGTAGCAGTAGTCTATGGCGCTGCCTTACCGGGACAACATGGAAATGTACTACAATTGGTTGCCGACCGTTTAAGAAACAACGAAGAAATACGAGTCGTTTCCGACCAGTGGCGTACAGCAACTTATGTAGGTGATGTTTCGCAAGGAATAGAGAAGCTGATAAACTATCCTAATAATGGCATCTTCCATATCTGTGGTTCGGAATGTCTGACAATAGCTGATATTGCCTACCGCATAGCAGATATCCTGAACCTGGACTATTCTTTAATTCTGCCAGTCACCACCAAGCAAATGGAAGAAGCAACTCCCCGCCCCCGCTTCAGTGGATTGAGCATAGAAAAAGCACGCAGGGAATTAGGATACCAGCCACACACTCTGGAAGAAGGGATAAGACTCATGTTTAGTGTTTAGTGATGAGTGATTAGCCAAGTTTGTATAACATTCCAACTACTAATCACTCACCACTAATCACTAAACAACGTTTCCGCAATCCCACTTTCTTTTTTATACATTCGTACCATTTCCAAGAGTTCATCTCCATACTTTTCCACTCCTTTTTTACCAAAGTAAGGAATGCGGAGAAGAGTGGTCTTATCTTCCGGCAATAAATTCGTAATACCGAGAATTGCCTTTTGTTGAATTACAGTATATACCGGTAATCCCAACCGGGATGCTTCTGCATTGCGCCATGCCACCAGACGCTTGTACAATTCGGGATGCAGGATGTCCGAAGGTACTTCCACAGTTGCCTCCCTTTTACGTGCAGAACTACTTCCACCGTCTTCAGTTTCGTCTTTACGTTTTCTTCTTCCGGAAAAGTTGCCGCCGCGTTTTTCTCCTTTATCCTTACCCGATGCGGCATCGTCAATGGAGAGGACGGACTTTTGTTTCAGATATTCGCCTACATGGAATCCCTTATCAATTACGAATTCCAGCAAATCGACTTTCAAGAGAAGCAAATCATCCAACTCTTCACTGACAGCCTTCAACTGTTTCTTTAGCTCTTTATTGTCAGACTCTACAATTGTACTACTTCTGATGGCATCCAAGGGCGTCAATTGTTCTTTGAAATATTCTGCTCCCAAGTGAATGCGCTCCTGCAAACTTTTATCTGTAGCATAATCCGCTGCACCATCAACCAGGCGAGTATATTGTAAGCTAAACTTTTGAGCAACTTTCGTAACCTTCTCATGGAAACGTTCCGTTTCTGATTTATATTCAACCAGCAGTTTAGGATAGAGTTGGTACAAGTGTTCATCCAATAACCTCACAAAACGCTTCAATGCCAGTTCCAATGGTAAGAAATCAAACAATCCTGATAACAATTCCAGAAAATACGATTGTTGCAATCTCCGGTAACGCGTTTCATCAGGCTCATTTCTACGTGCATCTTCTGTAAAGGTACCCACAGCACTGTCACTGATTACTGCCCTGGCAGATAATGGAGCACTTAATACCAGACCTTCCAACGTCTTGCAACGGCTCAGAGCCACATACGTCTGTCCATGTGCAAAGGAAGCGCTGGCATCAATTATTGCACGCTCAAACGTCAACCCCTGACTTTTATGAATGGTTATAGCCCATGCCAGTTTCAGTGGGAATTGTTTGAAGACTCCCTCTATATCTTCTGTAATCTCTTTTGTCTCTTCATCCAGCACGTATTTTGCATTGGTCCATTCCTCTTCTTGCAGCATAAAGACGTCCTCACTTCCTTTACTACGCACCTCAATGCCTAAAGCGGATACATTTACCACCTCACCGATCATGCCATTGTAATAACGGTGTTCACCGGATGAATCGTTCTTTACAAACATGATTTGCGCACCACGTTTTAACTCCAGTACTTCATCAGTAGGATAAGAATACTCCGGGAATTTTCCATCTATCTGGGCGCGAAAGGTAAAAGAACGTCCGGGCAGTTGTGCCAGTTCATATTCATTGATACGTTGCGCCTGGTAATTATGGGTGGTAAGTTGGATATATCCTTCCTCTTTCGCAGGATTGAAATTTGGAATGTATCTACAGTTCAGTTCATCCAACAAAGTTTTGTCACAACGATTCTCCCGGATACGGTTCAACATATCCAGAAAATGAGTATCACTCTGTCGATAAACTTTCTTCAATTCAATGGTACAGTACTCCGATTTCCTCAATGCATGGCTGGAAAAGAAATAGGGAGTATCATAATAGCGGTTTAGCATCTGCCATTCTTCGTCTTTGATAACCGGAGCAAGTTGCTGCAAATCTCCGATCATCAATAATTGTACACCACCAAAAGGCTTGCTACGGTCACGGAAACGACGCAACACATCATCTATCGCATCCAAGAGGTCGGCACGTACCATACTGATCTCATCAATCACAAGCAGGTCTATACTACGCATGATGTTAAGTTTCTCTTTTCCGAAACGGAAACGGTATTGTGCCTTACCATCCGCACTGAATGAAGTATCGGGTACGTAAGGAGCAAAAGGTAGCTGGAAAAAAGAATGAATAGTTACACCACCTGCATTAATAGCCGCAATGCCTGTCGGGGCAAGAACAACCATACGTTTAGGACTTCCGGACTTCAATTGTCGCAAGAATGTAGTTTTTCCAGTACCTGCTTTACCGGTCAGGAAGAGATGAGTGCCTGTATTTTCTATAAATTGCCATGCAAGTGACAATTCCGGGTTTTGTTCCATTATTTCATAAATGTTGTTTGGAGGTGTAAAGGTAACATAAATAAAAGAGGAAAAGCCCTATCGGCACATCTTTTTACATAAAAATGAAAAAAGCTACAAGCTACAAGTGGCTGCACTATATTCCGAAAGGCACTCGTAGCTTGTAGCTTGTAACCCGTAGCTTTCTTACTTGAGACTTCCCGCGATTATATCCAATAATTCGTTTGTAATCGCTTGCTGTCTGCTTTTATTATATTGCTTCGTCAAATCTTGTATCAGTTCATTCGCATTATCTGTTGCAGTCTGCATAGCAAGTGTACGGGCAGCATGTTCAGAGGCATTGGAATCTTGAAGTACAGTAAAAAGCTTCTGGCTCAACACCTTTGGCAGCAAATCTGCAATAAGTTGTCCGACAGATGGCTCCACTATATAATCATTCTGAAAACCGCGTTTTCCCGATCCTTCTGTTGCAGCAGTTGCTTCCACCTTACTTAAATCAATAGGAAGATATTCCTCACGCGTTAGTATCTGTGACCCCATCGACTTGAAGTGATGGTAGATCAGCTCTACACGGTCGATTTGTTTTTCTACAAACTCTTGCATCAACAATCCAGCAAGTTCATATGCTTGCACATAGGATGGTTTCTCTGCCATTCCCTGATAATTTCCTCGCGATGTATAGCCTAACTTCTTAGTAGCTTGTTCCACCTTCTTTCCTATAGGATATATCAGGATGTTCTCCTTACCAAGTGATTTGTATTCTTCCAGCGTTTCTCCAAGCTTCTTTACCACATTCGCATTGAAAGCTCCGCACAGCGAACTGTTGGATGAGAAAACCACGACCGCTACCCGCGTAACAGGACGCACTTCGGTATAAGGCGACTCGAACGTGGCATCTGTAGACAAGAAGTTTGTCAGAATTTCATTCAGTTTCTGTTGATAAGGCAGCATATTCTCAATCCGCGATTGTGCTTTGTGCAACTTTGCGGATGCCACCATCTTCATCGCCGATGTAATCTGACGCGTACTCTTGACGGAGTTTATTCTGTTTTTTACTTCTTTTAAAGAACCCATAGCATCTTTTTTAGTGGTAAGTGATTAATGATTAGTGATAAGCGGCACATGAGCGCATACCACTAATCACTTGTCACTAAACGTTAATCACTAATCCAAATATTGTTTCGACATGAGATCCGCAGTTTCCTCTATCTTCTTACAAACATCATCATCAATGACACCACTCTTTAGTACATCGAGTACATCCGCACGATGATTCATTTCAAGTGCTTCCAAAAAACTACGTTCAAAATCAGTCACCTTATCTAACGGAACATTACGCAACAGTCCATGAGTACCACAATAAAGAATGGCAATCTGCTTCTCTACCGGCATCGGACTATATTGCGGTTGAACCAACAAACGGGTATTCTTTTGTCCCTTATCAATGGTCAGTGCTGTAACAGGATCCATATCGCCGCTGAACTTTGTAAATGCTTCCAGTTCACGATATTGCGCCTGGTCTATCTTTAATGTACCGGCCACTTTCTTCATCGCCTTAATCTGAGCATTACCACCCACACGACTCACGGAAATACCTACGTTAATAGCCGGACGGTTACCTTGGTTAAACAAATCAGTATCAAGGAATATCTGTCCGTCGGTGATAGAAATCACATTCGTCGGAATATAGGCAGATACGTCTCCTGCCTGCGTTTCGATGATAGGCAATGCAGTCAGTGATCCGCCACCTTTCACTTTACCTTTCAGGCTTTCCGGCAAATCATTCATTTCACGTGCCACTTCTTCCTGATTAATAATACGCGCAGCACGCTCCAGCAAACGGGAGTGCAGATAGAAGATATCACCCGGATACGCTTCACGTCCTGATGGACGGCGTAATATCAGTGATACTTCACGATAAGCTACGGCCTGCTTAGAAAGATCATCGTAAACTACCAATGCATGACGACCGGTATCACGGAAATATTCACCAATGGCAGCACCTGCAAACGGAGCATAATATTGCAACGCGGCTGGATCACCTGCCGTAGCAGCAACAACAATCGTATAATCCATTGCACCATATTCACGCAATGTGTTTACAATGGTAGCGACCGTAGAAGCTTTCTGACCAATAGCTACATAGATACAATACACAGGGTTTCCTGCTTCATAATTGGCGCGTTGATTGATGATCGTATCGATAGCAATAGCTGTCTTTCCCGTCTGACGGTCACCGATGATCAACTCACGTTGTCCGCGACCGATAGGTATCATAGCATCCACGGCCTTCAATCCGGTTTGCAACGGCTGATTTACAGGCTGGCGAAAGATAACACCCGGTGCTTTACGTTCCAAAGGCATCTCACACAGTTCTCCACCAATAAGACCTTTGCCGTCCAGTGGTGCCCCCAACGGATCGATAACACGTCCCAGCATACCCTCTCCCGCCATAATGGAAGCGATTCGCTTGGTACGCTTTACGACGTAGCCTTCTTTGATTTTATCTGTAGGGCCCAGCAAAACAGCGCCTACGTTGTCCTCTTCCAGGTTCATCACAATCGCCTTGATACCGTTATCAAACTCCAACAGTTCGTTTGCTTCGGCATTGCGCAGTCCATAGATACGTGCCACACCGTCACTGACTTGCAGCACCGTACCGATTTCATCCAACTGCACACGGGTATCGATTCCCTCTAACTGGTGACGGAGAATATCGGAGACTTCGCTTACTTTTATATTTTCAGACATGTTTCTTTAGTGATTAATGATTAGTGCTTATACAATTCTTCTGTTCTTATCAATGAACTGTTGTTTCACTCTCTTAAGTTGCGTGGCAATGCTGGCATCCAGGCGGAAATCGTTAATATCAAATATGAAACCTCCTTCAATAGAAGGATCAACTTCAGTTTGCAACTCCATCTGTGCATGTAGCAGAGCAGAAGCACTATTCCGAATGCGTTCCCAGACATCCCGGCTCACAGGTACGGCGGTAATCAGTTTTCCTACGCCAATATGCTTCAACTTCCTGTATAGGTCGAGATAAGTCAGACAGATGTACTGCAAATAGTACTCCCGCCGATTTCTCAGCACAAGGGTGATAAAGCGGGAAAATTCCCGGCTCACTTCTCCATTGCCTACAGCAGCGGTGCAAATCAGAGCAAACTTCTCCTTGATTTTCAAAATGGGATTATCCAACGCCTCACGTAAATCAGGATGCTTACGAAAGCTCCGTTCCAGCATACGCAATTCATGATATACGCGGTCTTCTGCCCCCGTATCTTTCGCGTATTCTATCAACGCTTTGGCATATCGCATCGAAACAATTCCTATATCCATTTCCTTTAATTATTAGTGATCAGCGATTCATAATCAGCATTACGCTAATCACTCATCGCCAATCGCTTTATCGCTACTTAATTGCTTCTTGAGGCTGCCAGCACTTCGTCCAGCATCCGGTCTATCATCTCCATTTGTTCGTGCTCTTCATCCAGATTCTTACGGATTACTTTCTCCGCAATATCTACAGAAAGCACGGCAACCTGGCGACGAATATCACGTATTGCCTCTTCTTTTTCTTGCTGTATCTGCTTCTTCACATCGTCCAGCTCTTTCTGCGCGGCAACTTCCGCCTGCTTGCGTGCTTCGACGATAATCTTGTCACGCTCGTGCATCGCCTCCCGCAGAATGCGCCCTTGCTCCTTATTGGCAGCAGCAACCAATGCTTCACTCTCAGCTTTCAGCCTTTGAAGTTGCGCATTAGCTTCTTTTGCCACTTCCAGCGATTGGTCAATGTAGGTTCTACGACCTTCTACCATTTTGGTAATGACAGGAAAGCCATACTTCGCCAACACCACGAACACCACGCCGAATGACAAAAGCATCCAGAACAGCAGACCACTATCGGGTAATAACAATGACATAATTTATCTATATTTTAATTATAAGAAGAACACTAACAGACACACAACTACCGCCAACAGGGCAACGCCTTCAATCAATGCAGCGGCAATAATCATGTTCATACGAATGTCTCCTGATGCTTCCGGCTGGCGGGCAATAGCCTCCATAGCTGAACCACCAATTTTACCAATACCTAAACCTGCGCCGATAACGGCAAGTCCGGCGCCAAGTGCTGCACCCAATTTACTAATTCCAGCAGCAGCTGCAGTAGCTTGCAATAATACAGATAGTAACATAATTCTTAATTTTTAAATGGTTTATTATTAATTGTTGTTTTCTTTCACTTTAACTTCTTTATGTTCTTCCTGGGCCAATCCGATGAATACGGCAGACAACATAGTGAATACATATGCCTGGATAAATGCTACCAGCAACTCCAACGCATTCATAAAGATGTTGAACAGCACAGAGGCTACGGTCAGCGTACCATTTAATGCAGGACCCATGCTGGCAGAAATAAAGATGAGGCACGTCAATACCAGCATTGCCATGTGCCCGGCCAACATATTGGCAAAAAGACGGATCATCAAAGCAAACGGCTTGGTAAAGATACCGAAGAATTCAATAAAAGGCATCATCGGCACAGGTACTTTTAACCACCAGGGCACATCCGGCCAAAAGATATCTTTCCAATAAGTTTTCGTTCCAAACAGGTTGACGGCAACAAACGTAAAGAGTGCCAGCACCATCGTAATAGCGATATTACCTGTCACATTGGCTCCACCCGGAAAGATGGGAATCAACCCCATGATATTATTTATAAAGATGAAGAAGAACGCTGTCAGCAGGTAAGGTGCAAACTTCCGATATTTCGGCCCTACACAACTCTTGATGATATCGTCGTTCACCATCATAATAAACATCTCCATAAAACCGATGAAGCCACCCGGGGCTGCACTGCCTTGCGGATGTTTTCGATACCACTGAGCAACAGCCAAAATAATAATCAGTAGCAATACACTGTTAATCAGCAATGACAACGTCACTTTGGTGATCGAAATATCCCAAGGACGTATTTCATTTCCAGCTGCGTCATATTCTACCACTTTACCTTCGTATTTACTACCTTCCGGGGCGATAGAGAATCCTTCGTAAGAACCTTCATTCTCTTCCAAACGAGAAGAGAGAAAAGCATGCCAGCCAGTCTGCGAACTATATACGATAATAGGCAACGGAATAGTAACATGCGTCTTTCCCCATGTGGTGATGTGCCATTCGTAAGCATCGCCAATATGTCCGAAGACGATTTCTTTCACATCTACCGTATTTTCTTTCTGTTCGGCAGAAGTGACATCATCCCGTTTGGCTATGCTGTCAAGCTCCGCTTCACCCCCCTGTGCCGCAACGGGCAGAGTGGTGAACAGCATTCCCAGCATCAGGAGTATTCCAGTCAATAGATTACGCATTTGTCTCATTTTTCTTTTCTTTTTTCTGTTTCTTTCCTACTTCATAAGTAAAGAAGAACCACGTCTCATATATCAAATAGACTATGTAATAAAGGATGAATGTCAACAGAAATAACTTGGCTTCTTCACGTACTGCAAAGCAATACACCACCAAGAGTATCACGGAGAGCAACATTTTCATCACTTTCATCGCCATGTAAAGCAGCAACATCTTCTGCGGGGCATGTTTACGACACGCGTCGAACATAGATATTTCGAAAAAACCGAACAAGAAGAAATACACCGGAATAAAAGGGTATCCTCCGAAATAGTGTCCAGGTAATAGATAATGTAAAATCCCTGCGCCCACCCATCCTGCTATTAACGTTAACAGGGTGATCTGGTATAAGAAATTGCGTTTTGTCAAGCTGATACTCATAGTACTAAATTAAAAATTAGAAATAAAAGATAATTCCGGAAAAGGAAACATTAGTCAACACAGGCGGAAACCACTCCACCGCTTAACTCAACGAACCCACCTTCGATATCAAGAGTCTGTTCTTCGCCCCCTTCCGGTACATATATCACCTTTCCTTCACGAAGTGAGGACACGATGGGTGCATGTTGCGGAAGAATGGTAAACGTTCCTATCGTTCCAGGCAGCGTTACACTTTCAATCTCTCCATTATATATTTCCTTTTCAGGAGACACTATGTTCAAATACAACTTCTTCATAGCCTCTTTCCCTTCTTCTAATTTTTAACCATTTACTTGTTCCAATAACTTCTTGCCTTTCTCTATTGCTTCTTCAATCGTACCAACATTCAGGAAAGCAGGTTCGGGCAGATAGTCCACCTCACCATCCAGAATCATCTTAAAGCCTTTGATAGTATCTTCTATTGGCACCATCGTTCCCGGTACACCGGTAAACTGTTCGGCAACTGCAAACGGTTGCGACAAGAAACGTTGTACACGGCGTGCACGATTCACTAATGTACGGTCGGCGTCCGAAAGCTCTTCCATACCAAGAATAGAAATAATATCCTGTAGTTCTTTGTTACGCTGCAAGATTTGTTTCACCCGTTGTGCCACTTCATAATGCTCTTCTCCTACAACATGCGGGTCAAGAATACGTGAAGTGGATTCCAAAGGATCAACAGCAGGGTAAATACCCAACTCAGTAATCTTACGACTCAACACCGTTGTAGCATCCAAGTGCGTAAAGGTAGTAGCAGGCGCCGGGTCAGTCAAGTCATCGGCAGGTACATATACAGCCTGCACGGAAGTGATAGACCCATTGCGGGTAGAAGTAATACGTTCTTGCATTGCACCCATTTCAGTAGCCAACGTTGGTTGGTAACCTACAGCCGAAGGCATACGTCCCAGCAAAGCAGATACTTCGGAACCAGCTTGTGTAAAACGGAAAATATTATCTATAAAGAACAATATATCACGCGAGCCACCGGTTTCAGCACCCTGGTCGCGGAAAGACTCAGCTACTGTCAGTCCGGATAATGCCACAGATTGACGTGCACCGGGAGGTTCGTTCATCTGACCGAATATTAAAGAAACCTGTGATTTCTCCACTTCATTGTAATCCACTTTAGACAAGTCCCAGTTTCCTTCTTCCATACTTTTCTTGAACTCCTCACCATAACGGATCACACCGGATTCAATCATTTCACGCAAGAGGTCGTTACCTTCACGGGTACGCTCTCCTACTCCTGCAAACACAGAAAAACCATGCTGCTTCTTGGCAATATTATTGATGAGTTCCTGGATCAGTACTGTTTTGCCTACACCAGCTCCACCGAACAAACCGATCTTGCCACCCTTGCTATAAGGCTCCAGCAAGTCGATAACCTTGATACCTGTATAGAGCACCTCTTGTACGGTAGTCAAATCTTCAAACTTAGGAGGATCACGGTGTATGGGATAAGCACCGGCACGGTCTAGCTCTTTCATACCGTCGATGGAATCACCCACTACATTCATTAACCGACCTTTAATCTGGTCGCCCACCGGCATAGTAATAGGACCGCCTGTGGGATGCACTTTCATACCCCTCTGCAAGCCGTCTGTACTATCCATGGCTACGGTTCTCACCGTGTTCTCGCCGATGTGTTGCTGCACTTCTACGATTAATGTTTTTCCATTTGATCTTTTTATCTCCAGTGCGTCATGGATACTTGGAAGCATCAATTCGGCATCCGTACCCTCAAAATAGACGTCTACTACCGGTCCGATGACCTGAGAGATATGTCCGATAATTTGTGACATAAGCAATCTTTTTATATAATTTCTCTTTTTCTAAACTCTTCGAGTCGCGTTCTTGTCATTCCGCTGCTATGAGCTTAACACCTATTGAATAGTTTTTGTTCAAAGCTTCAAATCTTAATTCTAACGGGATAGTTACATAAGCAACTTTGCAAATGTAAACACAAAAACTTTCAGATTGTACTCTATGAAAACGTTTTTTCTATAAATTATACCCTTTTGAACTATTATTACTACAATCAGAACAAAAAAGCGACATCCATTTAACGTTGCTTAAACATTCACCAACAGATACAAAGAAGGAATTCTGTTATTTTTGTATGAACAAAACAACATTTAGCAAGTTATCTTTTGAAGTATAAATTTAATGAAAGGAAAAAGCATGAATTCACACCAAAATCCATTCGCAGGAAACACCCCACAGGATGTAACTGAAAGACAAGGCGAAAATGCCATTTTCATTGTTTACAAATTAAATCAATCTCCTGATTCAGTTGAGAAAGTAAAAGATGTATGTGCCAATTTCTCGGCATTAATACGTAGTATGCGTAACCGTTTTCCCGATGCACAGTTCAGTAGCACGATAAGCTTTGGTGCAGACGTATGGGACCGTATTTTCCCAGGCAAAGGTAGGCCCAAAGAACTGGAAGTTTTTAAGGAAATCAAGGGAAGTAAACAAATAGCAGTATCTACCCCTGGTGATATATTGTTTCATATCCGCGCTAAGCAAATGGGGTTATGTTACGAGTTTGCCTCTATTATTGATGAAAAGCTGAAAGGCGCTGTTGAAGCTATTGATGAAACTCATGGTTTTAGATATATGGATGGCAAAGCAATCATTGGGTTCGTAGATGGAACAGAATCTCCGGCTGTAGACGAAAATCCTTATCACTTTGCCGTAGTTGGTGAAGAAGATCCTGATTTTGCCGGTGGAAGTTATGTATTTGTGCAGAAATATATTCATGACATGGATGCCTGGAATGCCCTTTCGGTAGAAGAACAGGAAAAAGTGATAGGCCGACGTAAATTCAATGATGTAGAGTTATCAGATGAAGAAAAACCGGCTAATGCTCACAATGCAGTTGCTAATATTGGTGATGATCTTAAAATAGTACGTGCCAATATGCCATTTGCAAATACAGCAAAAAGAGAATATGGAACCTATTTTATAGGTTATGCAAGCACATTCAGTACTACGCGTCAGATGCTGGAAAGTATGTTTATTGGAAATCCGGTAGGTAACACCGATCGTTTATTGGATTTCAGTACTGCAATTACAGGAACTCTGTTCTTTGCACCGTCCTATGATTTTCTTGGAGAAGAGTAGTAACAAGAAGACATAAAAAAAGGCTATCTATTCCAGACAGCCAATTTTTTGTTAACCTTAAATCTAATACTATGAAAAACACATTGCAAAGGTACGGCTTTTCTTGATTTCTCCAAATTTCAGAGTCATTTCACTGCATTTTACAACAAGGTTTAATAGTTGCATCCACCTTGTTAACAGTTTGCCAAGAAAAAGACGGAAATAACGCTATATTCTAAACAGGAATTAAGAATAATACAAAACAGAGAGGCTTTGACCTCTCTGTTTGTTTACAAAATAGTTGGTATAAGAAAAAAAACTACTCAGTTACAGGTCTCTGCATACAATATGCAGAAGACCCGTCATGGTAATAGTTATCCTTTACAGAAGTACATTTAAATCCATTTTTTTCATATAAATAAATGGCAGGAAAATTAGAAACATTCACTTCTAAAATTATCTTCTTCAAGCTTTCTTTTAGAGCAATAACTATTATCTGATCTATTAATAATTGCCCCACTCTTCTGCCGCGAAAATCAGGATGAATAGCTATCGAGTAGATACGCAAACTACAGGCACGTTGATTTATCAATGCACTAAAATATCCCCCTACCCTTTGCTGATATTCTGCCACATAAAAGTATCCTTTTGCTTGGGAAATAAGATAAGCAAATTGCCGTTTTGAAAAACTATCCAAATCAAAACATATCTGTTCTATTTCCATAATCGACGGAATATCATTAATTACCGCCGGACGGAGTATAAATCTCGGTTCCATACAGATTAGAAACGTCTGATATCCAGTATACGCCAGAAGTTATTCAACAACCGGTAGTAAAGTTCATCTCCCAGAATCGCATCTTCCAATCCATGGTCAATGCTGGGATTATCATTAATCTCAATAACAATAGCACGGTCATTTACCATTTTCAAGTCTACTCCATACAATCCCTTCCCAATAAAAGAAGCTGCACGCAACGCTGTATCCAGAACCTTACGCGGCACTTGATAAATAGGAATCGTCTCTACCAGTCCGCAACGGCTTCGTCCGGAAGCATAGTGACAATAGATTTGCCAATGTCCTTTAGCCATATAGTATTTACATGCATACAAAGGTTCCCCGTTCAAAATACCGATACGCCAATCGAAATCTGTCGAAGTGAACTCTTGGGCCAACAGAATAGACGATTTATCAAACAAGACTTTCAGAGCTTCATCCAGTTCTTCTTTATTATTCACCTTCTTCATTCCAATGGAGAAAGAACCATCCGGAATTTTCAAAATAAAAGGACTACCAAGCTGTTCAGTAATCTCCTCATAGGAATTGACGTTCGATTTAAACAGCAGCATGGAGAGTGGCGCTGGAATCTTTTCTTTTTCAAATAATTCTTTTAAATAAACCTTATTAGTACAGCGGATAATAGATTGCGGATCATCAATAACAGCCAGTCCGTTTTGTGTAGCCAATTGAGAAAGACGGAATGTATAATGATTCAATGAAGTCGTGGTACGAATAAATAAGGCATCAAATTCCATCAGCCGTGTAGCGTCTTCTTCTGTCAGTAGTTCGGCATGGATATCCATTTTTTTAGCCAACTCAAGTAACTTGTGAAGTGCTTTTTTATCACTTGGAGGGAATTTTTCATTCGGGTCATAGAGTATAGCCAAATTATACCGTGCAGATTTTGAAGCCTGAGGGTTACGCCATACCTTTCTGTTAAACAAGTCCAAGGCATTGGCAAAATAATCTTCTTCCTCATTATTCAATGAACTTAATGGTAAGAACTGAATATTTTCTATCTGGTTTTTATGCCGCGTATTCAGCGTAACTCGCAATAAAGGGGCCGGATAGTTTTCAAAGATGAAGCGGGCAATACGCTCCAACCCTTTCTCTTTACACGTACCGAAGTATACATTCAAATACCAAAGATCATCAGTTATATCATTTTTCTGAATCCACTGGTAACAGAGTTTCTGAAGACTGCTATCCATACGGATACCTGTACCTGCTTCCACCTTATTAATAATATCAACTCCGGGAATGACTTTATGCCCCCTCGTCTGGGCTAATAGTGAGCAATAATAGCCTTCGGAGTTATAGCTATAATCATTACTCAGGTTAATTACCAACTTACGATCCTTTCCTGATGATTTATACTTCAGGTAGTCGGATACGGTTAAAATGCTGTTTGTTTTGGAATATGGCTTCCAATCATCCAAGCTGTCTACAAGGATCAATACATTATTCATTTTGTCTCTTTAAAAAAGTGCCCGAAAGTAGTGAATTAAATAATACGTGATATCACAGACTCAATAATTATTTTATAGAGTCAAAAAGTTACAAACAAAAGCTTCTTCAGGTTGTTTCTATTAGCAACTAAAAACAGTCCTTGATTATGAAAAAGTTTAAATTCAATTTATTGGCAGGCTTGTTATTGCTGATATCTGCATCCGTATGTGCACAAAATGCTCCGGAAAAAGTACAAGAAGCTTTCAAAAAGATGTATCCAAAAGTGACCACCGTGGAATGGGAGCATAAAGGTGATTACCACATTGTCGGATTTGTTTCAGATAGTCATGATATGAACGTCTGGTTTGGTAACAATGCCCGATGGATAATGACAGAGACAAATGTAGAAAGCCTGGAAGAAGTCCCTGCTCCCATAGCTAAAGCATTCATGCAGACAGAGACACCTCCCATACAAATCAGATATATAAAGATTATTACCTTTCCTAAAATGCCTACCGTAGTAATCATTGATATAGAAGAATATAATTCTAACAGAGAAATTCAGCTTTTCTATGCTCCTGACGGTAAACTACTACAGAGTCTTGATGTATCCGGTGGTGATGGAGAAATCTATCCCGAATTATTTGGGTAATATAAAATTCTTACCAAATAGAAAACAATTGCACAAAACAGTGTGTTATCTATTAAAATAACTATAAAAAAGCATGACTTATGAATAGACGTTCACAGCTGGAGCATGAAGTATCATTAGCTCAAAAACGTATCAAAGAAGCTCCCAAAGATACGCCGGCAAACATCAGAAAAATTTGGGAACAAGAGTTAGTTGAACTCGAAGTAGAGTTGAACAATCTGACTGACGACGAGGAAGACAATAACGATTAACGCTCTAACTATGAAATGGGATAATCAACTGATAAATCATTTGCAATGGTCGAATGCAATTATCAATCGTGAAGGAAAAGAAATCGTAGCGCGGGAAATTGCTGCAATGGCGGAAGAAGGTGATGTGATTGGGGCTGGTTCCGGCTCTACTGTCTACCTTACATTATTTGCATTAGCGGAACGTATTCGCAAAGAATCTCTGCACATAGAGGTTATCCCTGCCTCTGCTGAAATTTCCATGACCTGCATACAACTGGGTATACCACAAACTACTCTTTGGAATAAACGTCCGGACTGGGCTTTTGATGGTGCTGATGAAGTAGATCCGGAACGGAGTCTGATAAAAGGACGTGGTGGAGCCATGTTCAAAGAAAAACTTCTGATAAAAAGTAGTGGTAAGAGTTTCATTATTATTGACGACACAAAACTGGTTGATCATTTGGGGAGCCGCTTTCCAATACCTGTAGAAGTCTTCCCAAGCGCATTGACTTTTGTAGAGAGTGAGATGCGGCGATTAGGAGCTTCTGAAATAACACTGCGTCTTGCCGGTGGAAAAGATGGACCTGTTCTGACTGAAAATGGTAATTTTATTCTTGATACCCGCTTCAGTTACATTGATCCTTCTTTGGAAGAAAATCTAAAAATGATTACCGGAGTAATTGAAAGCGGACTTTTTATCGGATATGATGTTGAAATAGTAGTTGCAAAATAAGACAACAGTTGTCGCAAAGAATGTGACAACTGTTGTCTTATTATATAGAAAGTAAATCTTAATATACCTCTACTTTTTCAGCAATACGTTTTGCCTTGTCCCGTAATGCATCCAAATCTGAATTCAGCGGTGCATAACACAACACTACTCCCATACGACGGTTAACACGTGTTGTCGGCTTACCAAAAATACGAATATAGGTATCTTCTTCCTTTGTTACCTCCTCAACACCTCTATAATTCGGACGTTCCTGGCTGGCAATTGTTGAGAGAATAACAGCACTGGCTCCTATCCTTTCCTGTTTGATATTTGGAATGGGCAGGCCCAGTACTGCACGCAAATGAAGTTCAAACTCATTCAGGTTTTGTGTACCGGCTAAAGTCACCATACCCGTATCATGTGGACGCGGAGAAAGTTCCGAGAAATACACTCCATTTTCATGACTCAAGAAAAATTCAACTCCCCAAAGACCAGCACCCGTCAGAGCGCGTGTTACTTTTTCAGCCATTTCCTGTGCTTCTTTCAAGTGAGCAGGATCAATATGAGCCGGCTGGAAACTTTCACGATAGTCTCCTCCTTTCTGCACATGACCGATAGGAGGACAAAATAATGTAGGACCATTCTTCTGCGTTACAGTGAGCAGAGTTATTTCGCTATCAAACCTTATAAATTCTTCAATAATAAGTTCCTTTATATCACCACGACTACCGTTGCAACCATATTCCCAGGCATGTTCCAGTTCATCCGCGCTCTTCACAAGAGACTGTCCTTTTCCTGAAGAAGACATCAATGGTTTCACCACACAAGGAAAACCAATTTTCTCAGAAGCAGCTTTCAACTCATCGAAAGATTTGGCATAAAAATATTTAGCAGTTTTCAAGCCCAATTCCTGGGCAGCAAGATCACGGATAGCCTTGCGATTCATAGTAAAATTCACAGCACGCGCACTGGGTACTACCTGAATACCTTCTTTTTCAAAACCATAAAGACGCTCTGTGCGGATGGCCTCAATTTCCGGTACAATAATATCCGGCTGATGTTTGCGTACTACACGTTCCAAAGCATCGCCGTCAAGCATACTGAACACCTCACACTCATCAGCCACTTGCATGGCAGGCGCTCCGGCATAGGAATCGCAGGCAATGATATATTGGCCTTTGCGTTGGGCAGAAATAACGAACTCCTTACCCAGTTCACCGGAACCTAACAATAAAATTTTCTTCATTTTTGCTATGTGTTTATATTAAGAAGCACAAATGTACATAAAAAAATAAGTAGCTACAGCTTTAAATAATTGAAAAAACAAATGGATAGCTCATTTTTATCTGTATCTTTGTACCATAAACAATAGGGTTTATTCTGAAATCTTCTTTGTGCATGTTTGCCTTTGCGGGATTCCGCAAATTATTCCATTCCAAATTTGACCTCACAATCAGCTCCTTTGTTCATTATACGATTCAATTGTTGTATGCTAGTCCTGAATGATTGCATGCTACCATTAGTCAGAAAAACTAAGTGCAGTGTTTTTAAACTGCATAATATATAATAATTTTAGAATGGCAGTAAAAAGAGTAACATCAAGTAAAAGAGACAGAGAAAAAGCGAAACAGAGTAAGCGAGAAGAAAAACAGAAAAGAAAAGAAGAACGCTTGAGCAGTGGTAGCCGTAGCTTCGAAGAGATGCTGGCATACGTAGACGAAAACGGTATTCTTCATTCTACACCCGAAGGTGTAAAGCCTAAAGAGGAAATAGATGCTTCTGAAATAGAAATATCAATTCCTAAAAAAGGCGAAGCAGAAGAAATTCTGCCTTTAAACGGACGCATTGAACATTTTAATGTATCCAGAGGTTATGGTTTTATAAAAGATTTAGGAAGTGGTGAAAAATATTTTTTCCATATTACTTCTGCTCCTGAAGGTATAACAGAAGGAGACAACGTTACATTTGAAATTGAACGCGGTACGCGAGGTATGAACGCCGTGCGGATCTCAATCATTAATAAATAACAATTTTAACTTACAAAAAGAAATGAACATTTATGTTGCAAACTTAAGCTGGAACACAAACAGTGACAGCTTACAGGAATTATTTTCACAGTATGGCGAAGTAACTTCAGCCTACATTATTAACGACAGAGAGACGGGACGTTCACGCGGTTTCGGCTTCGTAGAAATGCCGAATGATGAAGAAGGTCAGAAGGCTATTGACACTCTTAACGAAACAGAATTTGAAGGCAAGAATATCGCAGTAAGCGTAGCTCGCCCCAGAACAGAAAGACCCGCAGGCGGCAACCGTGGTGGTGGTTACGGCGGCGGTAACCGTGGTGGCGGTTACGGCGGTGGTAACCGTGGCGGTGGTTACGGCGGCGGCAATCGTGGTGGTGGCTATGGCGGCGACCGCGGTGGAAGATATTAATCTTACAGCTAAACAACAAATGAGAACTGTTCGGAATAATTTCCGGACAGTTTTTTTATACCCCCATTCCATCTATTATATATCAATAATATCTATATTTGCATATATGACAACAAGCAAACATATTATACTGATTATACTGACACTTTCACTGCTACTGTGCAATGTGTGCATCTACGCTGCTACAGTCAACTACTCCGTGCGCGGAAAAGTCATTGATAAACAATCCCGGCAACCGGTAGCATACGCCAATGTAGTGGTTACAGGTATCCCAGGAAAAGGAGCATCCACAGATTCACTGGGTATATTCCATATAGAACAAGTACCACCTGGGATTTATCGTTTCGAAGCAACGCTGATAGGATATAAAAGTGCTGTAACTTCCGAGTATCTGGTTTCTGCCTCTACACCTTTCATTGAGATTGAGATGGAAGAAGATGAAAATATGCTGGCTGCAATTGTGGTTACCCCCTCTCCTTTCAGGAAAACGGTGGAGAGTCCGGTAAGTATGCGTATTATTGGGCTACAAGAGATAGAAAAAAGTCCGGGTGGAAACCGGGATATTTCGCGAATTGTGCGGGCATATCCAGGTGTATCGTTCTCACCTATCGGATACAGAAACGATTTGATTGTACGGGGTGGATCACCTTCGGAAAATCGTTTCTATATGGATGGAATAGAAATCCCGAATATCAATCACTTTGCTACACAAGGAGCATCAGGTGGCCCGGTTAGCATCGTTAATGCAGATTTGATACGGGAAATCAGTTTCTATACCGGAGCATTTCCTGCGGATCGTTCCGGAGCAATGAGTTCTGTATTAGATTTCCGTTTGAGAGATGGTAATCCGGATAAACAGACTTATAAAGCAACCTTGGGAGCTTCCGAAGTATCCTTCAGTGGTAACGGACACCTGAGTGATAAAACGACGTACCTGTTCTCTATCCGACAATCGTATCTGCAATTATTATTCAAGGCATTGGGCCTACCTTTCCTGCCTAATTTCATTGACGGGCAATTCAAACTAAAGACAAAATTATCAGCACATGATGAACTGACTGTACTGGGTCTGGTAGGAATTGATAAAATGAAACTGAACACGGACGAGAAAGGAGAAGATGCGGAATATATATTAAGTTATCTCCCTACCATTCATCAGGAAACATTCACCATAGGAGCATCTTATCGCCATTATGCAGGAAAACACGTACAGACACTCACGCTAAGTCATAATTATCTGAATAACCGTAATGTGAAATATCTGAATAACGATGATTCTTCCGAAGATAATCTAACCCTCCGTCTGCGATCTGTAGAGCAAAAGACTACCTTTCGTTTCGAAAATCGAACAAGACTGGGGCAATGGACTTTGAAAGAAGGTGCCGAAGTAAATTATTCTAATTATACCAACCGCACCAAACAACGGATACTCAGTTCCAGTTCTATTTACCATACTGATTTGAACATATTCAGCTGGGGTGGCTTCTTCTCCACAGACTATATCAGCACGAATAAACGGTTCTCCGCTTCAGCAGGTATCCGGACAGATGGCAATAATTACAATCAGGAAATGAAGGAGTTATGGAAGCAACTTTCTCCCCGTTTTTCATTATCCTATGATCTTACCAAACAATGGGCATTAAGTGGAAGTGCAGGTTTATACTATCAACTCCCCCCATATACAGCTTTAGGATTTAAAGACAATGACGGCATCTATATAAATAAGAACCTTAAATACATGCAGGTTTTGGAAACCAGTCTTGGGCTTGATTGGCATTTGGAGGACAGGTTGATGATCTCGGCAGAAGGATTCCTCAAACAATATGGACGCATGCCCCTTTCCGTACGGGATAATATCCCATTGGCATGTAAAGGAGATGATTATGGTACTGTAGGTAATGAAGTACTGATTCCTACAGAGCGTGGACGAGCTTATGGCATAGAAACCATGTTGCGTTGGCAAGTACCGGGACAATTTAATTTTGTATCTTCACTCACGTTATTTCGTAGTGAATTCCGTGATATCCCCTCTGCGTGGGATAATCGTTTTATCCTCAACGTCAGTGGCACCTACAATCTGCCTCGCCGTTGGAGCATTGGAGGCAAACTCAGTTATATCGGTGGTGCTCCTTATACTCCTTATGATGAAGATAAGTCTTCATTGGTTGAAGCATGGAATGCGCAAGGACGTCCCTATTATGATTATTCAAAGTATAATACGGAACGACTTCCCAACTTTGCCCAATTCGATGTTCGTATAGATAAGTCTTTCTATTTCCATCGTTGCATGGTAGGCTTTTACATTGATATACAGAATATAACAGGAAGCAAACTGAAACAGCAGGATGTGATTATGAGTACAGGAGTTATTGAAAATCCTTCTGCTCCCATTGGAGAACAAAGATATAAAATGAAGTATTTAAAACAGGAAAGTGGAACAGTTTTACCGTCAATCGGACTTACGGTGGAGTTCTAATAAAAAAAAACACTTATAGCTGCGTTGCCCCTCACTTATATAAGCGTAAGCTTGCGCTTATATAAGTGAGGGGCAACGCAGCTATAAGCGTCGACCTACGCAGCCGCAAGTATCATTTATTGATGTTGATCTCTCAGCAAATCATTCACCGTCTTCACCGGATTGAATGTACTTAGAGGCACCTCTACAAATACTGTATTCCAGTCACTCATTGCACCGTTCCACAAACCGGGAAGTTCCAGTGCCTTAAGATCCTTACCATTCTTCGATTTGTAAGAAATAAAACCGGTAGCTTTATCTACGAAGTTTACAAGGTCAAACTTATGGCCTTTATAATCACGTACGGCACAAACCAGATCTACAGGATTAAAGTGCGTTCCTTTCTCAAACATTTCTTTCTTCTCCGGATCATCCATATCAATTTGGGAGCTTTCAAGAATTTGCAAAGAAATAGTTCCGTCACTGTTATATGCCAGGAACGGACCACCACCCGGTTCGCCTACATTCTTCACCATACCGCATACACGCATCGGACGGTTCAGCTTCTCTTTCAGATAAAGTACAAGTTCGGCATCTTCCAGATTCTTGGTTTCAGGGTTCTTACAGAAGAGTTTCTTTTGCAGGAATTGCAGGATTTCAATCACCTGTTCGTGAGTATATCTGCCACTGTCCAAAAGTTCCAGATAAGCAAATGCCTTTTGTTGCAAAGCAACCAATACTCCGGCAATCAACTTTTTGTAGAGCACAGTATCACCTTTCAGCTTATCGGGTACCACATTATCGATGTTCTTAATAAAGATCACATCTGCATCCAGGTCATTCAGATTTTCGATCAATGCACCATGGCCACCCGGACGGAACAGCAACTTATCATTATCACGGAAAGGTTGGTTATCCATATCGGCGGCAATCGTATCCGTACTCGGCTTCTGCTCAGAGAAAGTTACATTATAATCTACTCCGTATTTCTTTGCATAAACAGCCGCTTTATCTGCCACCAATGCTTCAAACAAACGGCGGTGTTCGGGAGAAACAGTAAAATGCACATTTACTTTACCATTCTTATTGGCTGCATAGAGCGCACCCTCTACAAGATGTTCTTCCAGCGGTGTACGATTACCGTCTTCATATCTGTGGAATTTCAACAGACCTTTCGGCAATGCACCGTAATTCAATCCTGCAGCTTCAAGCAGTGCAGCAACTACGGCTTTATAGTTTCCCTCAGACACCAACGCAGGAATATCTTTTCCAGACATCTTCTCACAGGCAGCATTCAAATCATCATAGAAAGCAAATTTTTCAATCTGTTCAAAGAATGTCTTTTCAAATTTAGTTTCAGGAGCATCATAATCAGCTCCGAGAAATTCGAACAAATTCTTGAACATACGGCTCGCTGCGCCTGATGCAGGAACAAACTTCACTACTACCTTATCTGTCCGGGTATAAGCGTCCCATGCATCGAGATAGAGCTTTTGCTCATCTGCTGCAGGAGCCAGAATTCCTTTTTCCAGAGAAGCGGCAGCAGCCAGCTTCAAATATGGAAAACCTTTCTCGAAACAAGCCAATTGTTCGGCTATCTGTTCTTCTGAGATACCTTTTTGCGTAAGCAACTCTTTGTCTTGCGGTGTTATCATATTATCTATTTTTATTAATTGATTGCCAAAAATACAAAAAAACTGCAAGCCCTATCAAGAAAAAGAAGAAAAAAACTACCTTTACACCACAAAAATGGACGATTATGGAAAGAGATGAATTTTTCACTACCGAAGAGAAGAAATTGCTCTTCTCTCTCTACCGAAAATTATTACAGTTGACCGGTGAGACATTACAGAAGGGCGACTGCAGAAAACTGAAAACACATCTTATCAACTCTATAAAGGATAACCGGGTTCAACGCGACACTTTCGGATTAAATCCACTGGTTAAGGATATGCAGACTGCCGTTATCGTTGCCGAAGAAATCGGAATGAAGCGGGCGTCGATTCTGGGTATTATGTTGCACGAAAGTGTGAGAAACGGAGCTTGTACTCCCGAAGAGGTGCAGGCTGCTTTCGGTGAAGATGTGGCCGGCATTATCCGTGGACTGATACGCGTAAATGAACTTTATTCCAAAAGCCCGACTATCGAATCGGAAAACTTTCGCAATCTGTTGCTCTCTTTTGCGGAAGATATGCGCGTAATCCTGATAATGATTGCTGACCGAGTGAATATCATGCGGCAGATTAAAGATAGCAAGAACGACGAAGCCCGTCGGCAAGTGGCCAACGAGGCTGCATATCTCTATGCTCCCCTCGCTCATAAATTGGGGTTATATAAGCTGAAATCGGAACTGGAAGACCTCTCCCTGAAATATACGGAAAAAGAGGTCTATTACCATATTAAGGATAAACTAAACGAAACAAAGGCATCCCGCGATAAGTATATTGCAGCTTTTATCACCCCGATGCAGAAAAAACTAGAGGACGCCGGACTACATTTCCACATCAAAGGACGTACAAAGTCTATCCACTCCATCTATCAAAAAATGAAGAAGCAGAAATGCCCTTTCGAAGGAGTGTATGACCTTTTTGCCATCCGTATCATTCTAGACTCACCTGTAGACAAGGAGAAGCAAGAATGCTGGCAAGCATATTCCATTGTAACAGATATGTATCAACCCAATCCCAAACGTCTGCGCGACTGGTTATCCGTGCCCAAAAGTAATGGCTACGAATCATTGCACATCACCGTGATGGGCCCTGAAGGTAAATGGGTAGAAGTACAGATACGTACTGAACGCATGGACGATATTGCCGAACGAGGCTTGGCCGCCCACTGGCGCTATAAAGGTGTGAAGGGTGAAACAGGATTGGATGAATGGCTGACTACGGTACGTGAGGCTTTGGAAAATTCAGATAGCAATGGATTGGAAGCTATGGACCAGTTCAAACTGGATTTGTATGAGGATGAAGTCTTTGTGTTCACCCCGAAAGGTGATCTGTTTAAGTTAGGTAAAGGTGCAACAGTGCTGGATTTTGCTTTTCATATCCATAGTAAATTGGGATGCAAATGTATCGGTGCAAAAGTTAATGGCAAGAATGCGCAACTTCGTCAGGTACTGAACAGTGGTGACCAAGTGGAGATTATGACTTCGAATACCCAGACACCGAAGCAGGACTGGCTGAACATCGTGACTACCTCCAAAGCACGTACCAAGATACGCCAAGCTTTGAAAGAGATGGTTGCCCGGCAGCATGCCTTTGCCAAAGAAACTATTGAAAGGAAATTCAAAAACCGAAAAATAGAGTATGATGAAGCTGTCATGATGCGCCTCATTAAACGCCTCGGCTTCAAAACTGTGACTGATTTCTATCAAAACATTGCCGATGAAACGTTGGATGTAAACGAAATCATCGACAAATACCTGGAGCAACAGAGACGGGAAAATGATACGCATGACGACATTATATACCGTAGTGCTGAGGGATATAACCTACAGCAAACGCAGAACGATGAAATCACCCGATCAAAAGAAGATGTACTGGTAATCGATCAGGATCTGAAAGGACTGGACTTCAGGTTAGCACGCTGTTGTAACCCGATTTATGGAGATGATGTATTTGGCTTTGTGAGTGTGACCGGTGGTATTAAGATACATCGCAGCGATTGTCCCAATGCCACTCAACTACGAGAACGATTCGGATACCGGATTGTGAAAGCACGTTGGGCAGGTAAATCGCAAGGTACACAATATCCTATAACGCTTCGTGTAGTAGGCCATGATGACATTGGTATTGTAACTAACATCACCTCGATCATATCTAAAGAAAATGATATTTCTCTACGCTCCATCGGCATAGACTCTCATGACGGACTATTCTCCGGCACTATGACAATTATGGTAGGCGATACGGGACGTTTGGAAACACTTATAAAGAAGCTGAGAACAGTAAAAGGAGTGAAACAAGTTTCAAGAAATTGAATATGAAATACGATTTTAAGAAACAAATCAGAAGCTTTGGATACGCCTGGAAAGGCCTCCGGCAATGTATTGGGAAAGAACAGAATCTTAGTTTCCACCTGATTACTACAATAATCGTGATAGGTGCAGGAGTCCTTTTCGACATTACACGTATGGAATGGATGATCATTATCCTTTGTATTGGTATGGTCGTAGCTGCGGAGCTCTTCAATACGGCAATTGAAAGATTGGTGGATCTGGTATCACCGGAGCGTCATCCCATTGCAGGACAAGTAAAAGATATTGCCGCCGGTGCAGTGCTGGTATGCGCTGTTGCGGCGGCAATCATTGGAGGGATTATTTTTATCCCATATTTGTTTTGACACGGGTTTATCTCACTCGTCTTCTCTTATAATAGGGACGTGTCAGCAGGAAATAAAATAGTAGTGCTACAATGATTCCCACACCTATAATTTTATAGATCAATTGAAAATCTACATAAAAGTGTGGCTGCCCAACACAGGAACCGTCTTCATACATAGAATACAGTTCTATGTTGTTTGACAGGAAGCAACATACTGCAATACCTATTAAAATCCCCGTTTCCATAGCCAAATGGCAAGTTGTATTGGCTGTTCCACGCTGGCAATGCTGCGAAAGCTTGACGAATATCTTCGTAAGAGGTATTGTAAGTATCACCAAAACAAGCAGGAAGAAAGTCGCACTGTAATCCCCATCCTTTATTATAGGTATTACTATCCCCGACACAAAAGCTATCAGCACTACATTGAGGGCAGGCAGCCAAGCCCGTGACAGTAAAAAACGGTCGATATTACAACGTCCTATACCTATAGGGGCACGGAAAGCAACATACACCCGCAATGCAAACAGTATACTAAATATACCGCACAATGCGGAAAGATACACTACCATACTGAAGCCTTTGAGCTGGAGCATCCATATTCCTACTCCCACTCCTACCAACATACCCAGACGAGCCGCCAAAGCATATGTCATATTCCCTGCGCTACGGTGCGGAGAATTTGTAATATCAATAGCAACTGTAATTCCCGCTGTGGCCGCTAATCCGAAAGCTCCTCCCTGCACAACGGCAAGTAACAGCAATTTCGTTAAAGTATCAGCAAATAGATAACCCACCGTCGCTGCTAACATTATAAATGTGGAGTAGACAAGCACGTGCTTTCGCTTATACGCGTCTCCCAGATATGCGTGAAATGGTCCTACAAGGAACATACCCACCGCAAACACCAAAAACATACTACCCACCTGTACAGTAGAAATGCCTAAGCGTGACACCATCACCGCAGGCAGTACTGGGAATAGCATATATAGGGATGCAAAAAGCAGGAAATTAGCCATGCATATCCGCATAAATCCCAGCGACCAAAGATTATCAATATTGCTCTTTCTCATTCGGAAAGTCTAAGTTCTTCACATCAGATATATAACGGCTTATAGCGTCAGTCATTATCGTATGCAAATCGGCATAACGACGTAAGAAACGGGGACGGAAACCATTATTCATACCCAGCATATCCTGAATTACCAGCACCTGTCCGTCTACTCCACTACCGGCACCAATACCGATAATAGGAATAGTAAGTTCGCTGGCCACACGTTCTGCCAATTCCGCCGGGATTTTCTCTAACACAATGGCAAAGCATCCTGCCTCTTCCAGCAGATGGGCATCACGTACCAGTTTCTCAGCTTCGGTATCATCCTTGGCACGAACAGTGTAAGTACCATACTTATTGATAGATTGCGGCATCAGTCCCAGATGTCCCATAATAGGAATACCTGCACTCAGAATGCGCTTTACAGTACCTATTATTTCTTCGCCACCTTCCAGTTTCAAAGCATCTGCATGACTCTCTTTCATAATGCGGATGGCAGAAGCAAGCCCTTCCATCTCATTGCCCTGATAAGAGCCGAAAGGCATATCCACTACAACCATAGCACGTTTTACTCCACGAACTACGGACTTAGCATGATAGATCATCTGATCAAGGGTGATCGGAAGTGTCGTCACATTACCAGCCATTACATTACTGGCAGAATCACCCACAAGAATTACATCCATACCTGCACCATCCACAATCTGTGCCATAGTGTAATCATAGGATGTCAACATAGAAATTTTTTCACCTCTTTGCTTCATTTCAACAAGGCGATGAGTGGTCACTTTACGAGTGTCATCTGAAATATATCCAGCCATAGTTTCATTTACAATTTAATTATTTACAATGTATAATTTTGACTGTGTACAGGATACACGTTGCAAATCATATATCGTAAATTGTAGTTCATACTTTTATTTATCGCTGCAAAGGTAATCCTTTTTCCCTTTACTTATGCAATTCTGTTAATTTATCGTAAGTAAATCCCTGGAAATCATCCAGAACATAGTGGCACAACGGGGTAATTTCTTCTCGTGAATTAGTGGTAGCCAGAGCAATAACTGTAGCACCGGAAGCCATTCCGGCTTTCAGACCATTAAAGGAATCCTCGAAAACATAAGTTGTTTCCGGAGTAGTACCAAATACTTCCATACCAAGCAGAAAACAATCAGGTGCAGGTTTAGAGGCAGTGAACATTTCTGCTGTGAGAATACGGTCGAACATACTTTTAATTTCAGGTTTAGCACGGTATACAGCTTCCATTTTCTTATCATTGGAGCTGGTAACTACAGCCATTTTCACACCATTACGGTGAAGATCGGCAATAAATTCCTCCACCCCGGGAACAAAATCGTATGACATATCCTGTTCGAAGCGGTCGAGACCTACAGTGATTTCCTCTCTCTCTTTTGTCATACCGGGAAAGAAGGTATCGTAGATATACATCAGGGTCTGTCCCTTAACACGACTTTCCAGATCTTCCATACCTAAGTAATCTACTCCCATTTTATGCCAAAAAACGCTGTACTGCGTCTCTGTGTCGACAACGACACCGTCGAAATCGAAGAGAACAGCGATGTTTTTAGTTTCAGCCATATAAACTTTCTTTTACCTTATAATGTTAATACCTTATCTATTACGATACAAAGGTCAGAATAATCCTTGAACCGAGCAAATAAATGAGTAACTTTGCTGCGAATACCAGATACGCGGACGACATGGACCGGAGCGGACGAACGCGGACTCATCACTTTCTTTAGATAAATAGTTATGGATAATAACCCTCACATATTAGGTACCGAGAGCATCGGAAAACTGCTGTTGCAGTATTCCATACCCGCTATTATCGGCATGACAATAACTTCCCTATACAACATTATCGACAGTATCTTCATTGGTCATGGTGTAGGTGCAATGGGTATTGCCGGATTAGCTATTACATTTCCTTTGATGAACCTTGTGGTAGCATTCTGTACGCTGGTATCGGCAGGCGGTTCTACCATTTCATCCATCCGTCTGGGACAAAAAGATTTAGACGGAGCAACTGAAGTACTGGGAAATACGCTGATGTTTTGTCTGATTAATGCAGTAGTATTCGGTGGACTTGCTTTTCTATTTCTGGATGATATATTAAGATTCTTCGGTGCCAGTTCCGAAACATTACCTTATGCACGTGACTTCATGCAAATTATCCTGGCAGGCACCCCAATTACTTATACAATGATCGGGCTAAACAATATTATGCGTGCCACAGGATATCCTAAAAAGGCGATGTTGACTTCCATGGTAACAGTGGTCTGTAACATCATCCTTGCTCCTATCTTCATTTTCCATTTTGACTGGGGAATTCGTGGAGCAGCTACGGCAACCGTTATTTCACAGTTCATCGGTATGGTATGGGTGGTGAAGCATTTTCTTAATAAGGACAGTTTCGTTCGTTTCCGCCCGGACTTTTGGAAACTGAAAAAGCGCATCATCAGTAGCATCTTTTCAATCGGTATGTCTCCTTTCCTGATGAATGTATGTGCCTGTGCCATTGTGATTATCATTAATAACTCGTTGCAACGTCACGGGGGGGATATGGCTATCGGAGCTTATGGTATCATCAATCGCCTGCTCACTCTCTATATAATGATTGTATTAGGATTGACTATGGGTATGCAGCCCATCGTAGGATATAACTTCGGTGCACAAAAGCACGACCGTGTGAAACAAACACTGAAACTGAGCATTCTGACCGGTGTGTGTATCACAAGCAGCGGTTTCCTTATTTGCGAACTTTTCCCACATGCAGTATCCGCTATCTTCACAAATGATCAGGAACTGATTGATATTGCTTCCCGCGGTGTCCGCATTTGTGTGCTGATGTTCCCATTGGTGGGTGCACAGATTGTGATCGGTAACTTTTTCCAGAGTATCGGAAAAGCTAAAATCAGTATATTCCTTTCACTCACCCGGCAACTTTTATATCTGCTTCCCGGTCTGATCTTCTTTCCCCGCTTTATAGGATTGGATGGTATCTGGACCAGTATGCCGGTAGCTGACTTTTTTGCTTTTGTTACAGCCTTGATTGTGCTAGGAGTATATATCCGAAAGAAAAACAGAGAGAGTATTTCGTAAGTAATTTGCACCACTCCTACAGAGGGTACAACCTTCAACCAAAAAGGGTGTAGCCCTAACCCCCAAAGGGCTACACCATCCATATCAAAGAGTGTAGCCATCCGGGACAGAAGGCTACACCCTTTTTATTCCGCCCTACAGATACCTGTAAGCAAGACGAAAACATATAAATGAACTTATTCGCTCTTAATGCTATGTACGGGATTTTCGTTGGCTATGCGCCAGGCTTTCCAGATGACGCAGGTTGTAATTATTGCCAGATTAACAATTGCTACCAATACATATACAGGCCAACCCAAGGGTACTTGCACAGCAAAAAGATCCATCCACATTCCGTTAACGTACCACGCTCCCACCGTACCAATAATAATTGCCGGAGCTGCTACATAAAATACATCGTGCGACAATAAGTCCAGGATTGTCGATGCTTCGGCACCATTCACCTTACGGATGGCTATTTCTTTTGAACGGCGGCGTACCTCGTCAGTTACGTAGCCTATCAGCCCCATTATCATAACGAAAAACATTACGATAGTTGCCAACACCGTTGCATTACGGAAGACATGGACGACATTGTACAATTCCCGGATTTCTTGTTCCAAAGAAGTAAAATCCACAGTTTTGTCGGGGAAAGCAGCAGATGCATCGCTGTTCAGTTTGCGAAGGTTCGCTGTAAAAGGTTCTTTGAGACGAATATGGATGCAACCACCAAACTCATTATGCCGAACGATAAGTGGTTGTTGTGGAACATAATAAGAATTCATTTGAAAATCCTTCAGCATTCCCACAACTTTAAGATCACCCAGACTAATGTGCCCATTGTGTATTGTACGCCCTAAGACATCATCTCCCCAACGTAGCATCTTGACAAAAGTTTCATTCACCACTGCTTCATTTCGCTCACGTGCCATACGTCCTTCTTTAAGAACCATTCCCATCATTTTCAAATATCCCTCAGTTGCTGTACAATAACGTGAAGAAAGTTGAGCCTGCCCGCTTTCATTAAACACCATCATGCCACTCATTGCCACACACGGCGGACAAGAAGCAGACTCTACCGCTTCTACATAAGGTAAACTAGCCAAAAACTGACGGGCCACACCACGTTTTGCCTCATTGCCAAAATAAAGCTGACGACCAGTAGCTATATTCCGGGCATTATACCCCATATCTTTATTCAGCACATAGTGATATTGAGCCATTACCACGCACATTAATCCGCAAATAAAAGCTACACCTGCAAATTGAATAAAAAGCAACGGTCGTTTCCAACCTTTCTTACCTTCTGTATAGCGCCGGAAAACCTGCGACACAGGTATCCGGGCAAACAATCGTCCCGGTAGTACAGCACCAACCACAAACAAGATTAACAACACCAGTACCGGTACCCAAAGACGTTCCGGCATAAAAAGTGATCTTATACGTACTTCCATCGTATTTTCTATAAGTTCACGGAAATTGTACAGCAGTACCACCATTACTCCCATTGCCATAAATAACAGAATGCCTGTTTCCAGCAAAAACATACCGAAAATAGCACTTCCAGAAGCGCCACTACACTTATGAATCCCGACTACCTTAGCACGATACACCAAAGAGGAAATGGAAATAAGTACATAGTTCAGTGCAGTAATAAACAGAATGGCACATCCCAAAATACTCATGATATAAACCATACGTTTCGTTATATCACTATCCTGATATACATCATAAATAGATTTTACAGTAAGTGTGCAACCTACTCCCTGCATCATATCTCGAGGAACGTGGTTTTGAACCATGGCATCCAAACGGGCACTAAACTTTTCAATATCTACCTTTACGCCCGGACGGAAACGAATGTATTGAAAATATGAATCTCCTCCTTTCCAATTATTATCATCCCATCCCCGGCTCCATGCCGTAGCAAGAGAAATTACAGCTTCCGGATTCATCGTGGAATTTTCAGGCACAGCAGCATACGTCCCCTTCACAGTCAACTGTATTTGTTTGTCGTAACTTATCACCTTCCCGATAGGATTTTCATTACCAAATATTTTCCGGGCCAGACGATCACTGAGAAAGACAACATCTTTCTGTTGCAGTTCCCGTACGGCATCTCCCGTCAGCACCTCAATACCCATGGTACGGAAAAAGAGAGAATCAGCCATAATCTTATTATCACTGAAACGTACACTACCATTGTATAGCGGACCAGTAACCATATACTTACAAATGGTGACAGCAGCTTCCACTTCATCCGGGAAGCTCTCAAGGATAGTCCCCGCAACCACCGGTAAGTTCATCTCGCTTGGTTCTTTGTCACGTTCTCCATTTATAGTCCAAATGGAGAAAACCTGATAAAGCTGGCCATAGTCCTTATAGCAGGTATTACAACTCTTCTCAAATGCTACACGAGCGAAAAGCAGAATACTCATCGTCAAAGCCAGTCCAAGAGAAATAACCTTGATCACATTAGAACCACGCCCGCGCAGCAACGTTTGAATGACATAATAGATTTGCTTCATACCCTAAAAACTTCTTTATTCGCTTTTAATACTATTCACCGGATTTTCATTCGCTATCCGCCATGACTTCCAGATGACGCAAGCAACAATAAGTAACAGGATAACCAATGCTATCAGCACATATACCGGCCACGAAAGCGGCACCTGTGCAGCAAACTGATCCATCCACATCTCATTGACGTACGCCGAGGCAATAATACCGATAATGACAGCCGGTCCCGCTACATAAAGGACATCCTTTGAAAGTAACTCCAATATCCCCGAAGATTCCGCCCCATTCACTTTACGAATGGCAATTTCTTTGGAACGACGGCGTACTTCATCCGTAGTATAACCTATCAAGCCCATCAGCATGACAAAGAACATGGTTACCGCCGCCAATATCGTAGCATTGCTAAAGACACGAACCGGATTATACCGTTCCAATATTCGTTGTTCCAATCCGGCAAAGTCAATCGTTTTGTCCGGATAAGCTTCGTTTACGTCTTTGTTCAGACGCCGTAAATTCTCAGCAAAAGGTTCTTTGAGGCGCACATGGACAGTATTACCGAAAGTACGGGTATATCCGAACATTATGACATCCTGTGGCTGGTAATAGGAACCTATATGAAAATTTTTCAATATACCTACGACTTTAAAATTCTTGCCTTCTGTACGTAACGGGTGGTTCAAAGCCTTGTCTCCCCAACGCATCCTCTCCGCAAAAGCCTCATTCACTACTATTTCATCTGCTGCACGCGGAGCACGACCTTCCTTCATTGTCATACCCATCATTTTAAAGTAATCTTCAAGAACAAAACTGTAGCGTGTTGAGAAGAGGGACTGTCCACTTTCGCCTTCAATCATTGAGCCACTATAGCTCCAGATAGGGGTACTGACCGCAGAAGAAACTTCTTCGACATAAGGCAGACCACGGAAAAACTGCAATGCCGGTCCACTCTCCTCCTCACTACCAAAATAAGCATTCCCCACCGCTACACGCTGCGGATTATATCCCATATCTTTATCTTTCACATAATTGTACTGCGCCAGCACTACATACATCAGTCCACAGATAAAGGCCACACCTGCGAACTGGATAAAAAGTAATGGACGTTTCCACCCTTTCTTACCTTCCGTATAGCGACGAAAAACCTGCGACACCGGTATCCGCGCAAATAATCTACCTGGCAATACTCCCCCCACAACAAAAAGAACCAACACTACAGCAAGCGGTACCCAAATACGATCGGGTGCAAAAAGTACACTCAGCTTGGCTGCGGTAGTATCTTCTATAAACTCCTGAAAGTTAAGCAATATCAGTCCCATTAACACCAGAGCCAGTACAATGATAATACCTGTCTCCAGAAGAAACATTGAGAATACAGTACCTCCACTTGCACCACTACACTTATGTACTCCCACCGCTTTCGCGCGGTAAGTAAGCGAGGAGATGGATATCAATACATAGTTTAGTGCTGCAACAAAAAGAATTGCAAGAGCTAGGATACTCATAATGCTATCCATCCGTTTCACTTGGTCTTCGTTTCGATATACATCACGGATAGGTTTCACAAAAGCTGTATAGCCATAAGCTTTCTTATCCTCTTCCGGTCGATATTTCTGTATCATGTCATCCAGTCGGGCATTGATAATCTCTTTGTCAGCTCCCGGACGGAAACGGATATATTCGTAGTAACTGTCTCCCCCACGCCAGGAATAGTTACCCCAACTGCGACTCCAGGCTGTGGGCATAGATACAACTCCCTCGGGACGCATCGTAGTGTTTTCCGGTAAAGCGGCATAAGTCCCCTTCACTGTAAATGCTATTTCTTTATTGTAGCTCAGCACTTTTCCAATAGGATTTTCGCCGCCGAAGATTTTCTGTGCCAAGCGGTCGCTCAGAAAAATAACATCCGGTTGTACCAGTTCATCCTCCGGATTTCCACTCAGTACCTCAATACCCATAGTTCGGAAAAAAAGTGAGTCTGCCAACAGTATCTCGTCATCGAAACGAACACTGCCATTATACAACGGACCACCGAGAAAATAGGCGATACTGGTGGCTGCTTCCACTTCTTTCGGGAAGTTTTCCAATATGGCACCTGCCACGGGGCCACAGTTTTGCTTTTGAGGCTCAAACTGTTCACCATCAGCTGAAAAAATAGAGAATATCTGATATAAATTGTCATAGTCTTTGTAGAAGGTGTCGTAACTTTGTTCAAAAGCCACACGAGAAAACAGCAAAATACTCATCGTCAATCCCAATCCAAGGGAAATGACTTTGATAATATTCGAACCGCGTCCACGTAATAAAGTCCTTATGACATAATAGATTTGTTTCATACTTTACTATTGTAATAATCGTAACTTACATTTCCTGTGCTGCAACACTTGCCACTATACTGCCATCGAACAAATGAATCGTACGATGGGCGAAAGAAGCATCGTGCTGAGAGTGTGTCACCATGATAATAGTAGTTCCTTCCCGGTTCAACTCTGTCAGCAAATTCATCACTTCTGTACCATTCTTAGAATCCAGATTACCGGTCGGCTCATCGGCAAGTATCAACTTAGGATTAGTAACCACAGCACGAGCAATGGCTACACGTTGCTGCTGACCACCGGAAAGCTGTTGCGGGAAGTGTTTGGCACGATGACTGATATTCATTCGTTTCAGTATATCTTCCACCATCCGGCGACGTTCGGAAGCTCTGATGCCCAGGTAAGTCAAAGGCAATTCCACATTTTCATACACATTCAGTTCGTCTATCAGATTGAAGCTTTGGAATACAAAACCCAGTTTACCTTTACGAACGCGTGTACGCTCTTTTTCTTTCAGATTCCCTACTTCCTGTCCCAGAAGTTTATATGAACCTTCCGTCGGATTATCCAGTAATCCCAGAATATTCAACAGGGTTGATTTTCCGCAACCTGACGGTCCCATAATAGCTGCAAACTCTCCCTCTTTCACTTCAAGGTTCACGTGGTTCAATGCTACTGTTTCCACTTCCGATGTACGGAATACTTTGCTGATGTCATTAATTTCAATCATGATGTTCTTTAAATTATGAGTTATTAGTTATTTCTCTTAATCTACTCTTTAGCATATTAAGATTAATACACGCAATACTTTAACTATATAAATGCAGAAAGCGTGCCAAAACTTAAAATCCGTTTATTATCAAGGAATTAGCTTTCCAAGCCCAGCCATCAAGTGTCTAATAATTAGACAACTCCGTCTAAAAAATAGACAACTATCGAATAATTAGTGTAGCATGAAAGGACAGAAAAAAGGAATATAAGACAATCATTAATCAAAAAGAAAACTCTATCTTTGCATCCAGTTTTCAATATAGAGATTATATATACTATTAATATCATTCACATGAAACTATCTAAACTCTTATTCATCCCGCTCATAGGTCTGTTTATGGGCGGTTGCGACATGATAGACTACCATCCTTATGATGTGCGTATCAGTGGTCCGACGGATATCAACAACCGCAATATAGCAAAAATAGAAGCCAATTGTAAAGACAAGACGACAATCCGTTTTGTTACCATGGGTGATTCACAACGTTGGTATGATGAAACCCAGGATTTTGTCAATCACCTCAATAAACGAGATGACATTGATTTCGTCATCCATGGCGGAGATTTCAGTGATTTTGGTGTCACAGACGAGTTCCTGTGGCAACGTGATATCATGAATAAGCTGAAAGTTCCTTATGTTGGTCTCATTGGTAATCATGACTGTCTCGGCACAGGTGAAGAAACTTATCGCGCCATTTTCGGTGATCCCAATTTCTCATTTATTGCCGGCCGCATCAAATTCGTTTGTCTGAATACCAATGCTCTCGAGTTCGATTACTCCCGTCCTATTCCTGACTTTGACTTCATCAATGCTCAGTTGGAAGATCGCCGCGAGGAGTACGACCGTACCATCTTCTCCATGCATATACGTCCATTCTGCTTCGAGTTCAATAATAATGTAGCTCAGGTTTTCCAATATAGCATTAAGAGGTTTCCCGATTTATTATTCTGTACGGCAGCTCACGAACATCATGTATTCGAAGAGGATCTTTTTGATGACGGCGTGATGTACTACATGAGTGATTGCATGAAAAACCGTTGCTACTATATATTCACTGTAACTCCTGACAGATATGAGCGCGAAGTGGTCTATTATTAAAGCATTGACATGCTTCCTTCTTGTCTATTCGTCAACCGGCTATGCACAGGAAGTGAAAACAATAAATACAGAGCCGGCCCAAGTGTTCAGGGATACTATTATTATTGTGAAACATGATACGATATGGATAGAAAAAGAAACGACACAGATAGATAGTGCCGATATTAGCAAAAAGCGTTCCAGTCGTTATGACAAGCGTGTCCATCGTTACCGGAAACATTGGGAAAGTCTGATACCGACTCATACCAAACTGCAATTTGCCGGTAATATGGGATTGCAGTCACTTGGTACCGGATGGGATTATGGCAAACGAAACCAGTGGGAAACGGATATTCTCTTTGGTATTCTGCCTAAATATGATTCCAAACGCACCAAAATCACCATGACCCTAAAGCAGAACTATATGCCTTGGAGCATCTCACTGGGAAAAGATTTTGCGGTTGAACCTCTTGCCTGTGGCATGTATTTTAATACGGTGTTTGGAGGCGAATTCTGGACACATGAACCAGACCGTTATCCGAAAGGTTACTATGGCTTTTCGTCCAAAGTACGCATACACGCTTTCCTAGGTCAACGGTTAACTTACAACATACCTCCACGCTGGCGCTTGGGAGCAAGAGCCATTACTTTCTACTACGAAATAAGTACATGCGACTTGTATATAGTAAGTGCATTCCTTAACAAATACCTGAAACCTAAAGATTACCTCAGTTTATCATTCGGCCTAAAAACACAGTTGTTCTAAACCTAAAAGGGCTGCATCCTCCTATACGGAAGTGCAGCCCTCTCCTATAATCTTACTGAGATCCTATTAATAAGAACGAGCAAACAAAGCTCGGCAAGCCGACGGTTTACCGGTCACCATACAGATACCCGGTTCTTTATCATCATCCAAGAAAGTTTCAAAAGGAATACAACGGATAGTAGCCTTTGTATCTTCCTTGATCTTCTCCTCAGTTTCGGTAGTACCATCCCAGTGGGCAAGGATAAAGCCACCTTCTTCAATCTTTTCCTTGAATTCGTCGTAACTATCCACTTTCGTGATGTGAGAGTTACGATAGTTGAGAGCCTTCTGGTAAATATTTGCTTGAATTTCTTCCAACAGATCTTTTACGTATTCCTCGATACCATCGCAAGAACGGGTTTCTTTTTCCAGCGTATCGCGGCGCATTACTTCCATTGTATTGTTTTCCAGATCACGACCACCCATCACAAGACGTACAGGTACACCTTTCAATTCATAGTCTGCAAACTTGAAGCCCGGACGTTTGTTATCGGCATTATCATATTTCACCGAAACACCCATAGATTTCAGTTTAGCAACGATACCGGCTACCTTCTCATCAATCTTCTGCAGCATCTCTGCATTCTTATAGATAGGCACGATAACCACCTGTATCGGAGCCAAATGAGGAGGCAGTACAAGTCCGTTATCATCAGAGTGAGTCATGATCAGTGCTCCCATCAAGCGGGTAGATACCCCCCATGAAGTAGCCCAAACATATTCCATTTTATTTTCCTTGTTCACGAACTGCACATCAAATGCCTTGGCAAAATTCTGTCCAAGGAAGTGAGACGTACCACTTTGCAAAGCTTTTCCGTCCTGCATCATGGCTTCGATAGTGTAAGTATCCAGCGCACCGGCAAAACGTTCATTGGCAGATTTCACACCTTTCACTACAGGAACAGCCATATATTTTTCGGCAAATTCAGCATATACGTTCAGCATACGTACTGCTTCTTCTTCAGCTTCTTCACGAGTGGCGTGTGCTGTATGTCCCTCCTGCCACAGGAATTCTGCAGTACGCAGGAAGAGGCGGGTACGCATTTCCCAACGCATCACGTTCGCCCATTGATTACACAAAATAGGCAGATCGCGATAAGAATTAATCCAGTTCTTATAAGTATTCCAGATGATGGTTTCAGAAGTAGGACGGATAATCAGTTCTTCTTCCAGTTTAGCTTCCGGGTCTACAATTACTCCGCTACCGTCAGGAGCATTTTTCAGACGATGGTGTGTTACTACTGCACACTCCTTTGCAAAACCTTCCACATGTTCCGCTTCACGGCTGAGGAAAGACTTCGGAATCAGCAAAGGGAAATAGGCATTCACGTGTCCTGTTTCCTTAAACATATCATCCAGCTGACGCTGCATTTTCTCCCAGATAGCGTATCCGTAAGGTTTGATCACCATACAGCCACGCACAGCCGATTGTTCCGCCAGATCGGCCTTCACCACCAACTCATTATACCACTGCGAATAATTCTCGCTGCGTTTGGTCAGGTCTTTTAATTCTACTGCCATTTTATTTCGTTTTTTAAAGTTTTTTCGGATGTGTCTATTAAACAGTCGGCAAAAATACAAAAAATTGCGTGAATAGTGCGTTTGATAAACACACTATTTTAAAAAAGCCGCTATCCGGATGATTTAGGGATAGCGGCTTTCATTTTATGTTGTTACTATACATTTACTCTATTCTCCAATAACAATAGCGTAATAATCTTCTAGATCTTCATGAAGGAGAGCAGAACACCCTAATGAAGAAGTTAATGCGTCAAACTCCATGACAGTAATTATCTGGCAAGAACCGACTTCTTTCACAATCAATAAATCTCTATCCCCAGTTATCAGATAATCAGCTCTTGACACTAATGCAAGTTCTAATAAATAATCATCCTTAGGATCCCGACAACGGGAAGAAATATTACCTATTTCGTAGTACAATGTCTCTTGAGCCAAAAAATCCCATAGCATATCTAAATGCTCTTTGGAGAAATGTTTTACAAATTTAGGACGTGAAGCAACGCTTTCAATCTCATCTAAAAGTTCTTTAGAAACTACAAGTTCTACATTTCCATTAGATATGAGTTCCAACAAGCAAGACAGCTTCTTGCCTATAAGAAAGCTAATCCAAAGATTTGTATCAATAATTATTCTCATTTCGCAATCGCTTTTCATACGCCTCTTGCCTAACAGCTTCCACTTCTGCATCTATCTCCTTTTGGGAAATTTCATCTGTCTTAAAAGTTTCTAATAATCGTCTCAACTTAATGCCTCTCGTTTCAGCAGCAAGTGCACGGCTCAATTCCAACTTATCATCATCAGAAAGTTGTTGAGTTAACTCTAATATCTGATTATAATTCAGACGTATTTTCAATGATACTGTTGCCATACGATTATACATTGATATTACCCATAAACAAAAGTACAACTATTTGGGCAACAATCAAACAAAGAAATGATTATTTTTCTAAAGATTGACATCCTCTCTTATTTATCTATACCCAGCTTATCAGCCGTAAGCGTCCAAAACATGGTATACACCTTTCAGGCGAGTACCAGTAGGTACTCGTCACTTGTCTTGGATATTAAGTTTTAATGCGATTACATTAGTTTCTATAAAAAAGGTACCCTGTGATAGAGTACCTTTTTAATTGTGTGTATAACTTATTTCTGAACTTCCCCTTTTTCATTGAAAAGAACCGGATTCTCGGTACCGGCTGCATCCACCAATGTTACCTTGTAAGTCTTAGTTCCATCTTCAGCAACTTCAACGGCTGCCTCTTTGATGGTTGCTTCCGAGTAGTTTTCCTTGATGGCATCCTGAACTGCCTGCGGGAGTTCTTTTACATCAATCGGTTTAAACTCGTTGATCATCGTTACGATTTCAACATCCGATACCATGTTGTTAGCAAATGCTACTGAAGTACCCAATCCCATTACCAATGCTACTGCTAAAAATAACTTTTTCATAATTCTAATTGTTTAAGTTAAACATTTCTTGTTAGCTCTCACATAATATAGTACAAGACGCATGCCAAAACTATTTCCAAACAAGTATCACACTATATATCAACCACTTAAGCCAAAACCATATAAAAGACATTTTCCTAATTTGAGTATTTTTTCTACAACTATGTGGATATCCGTCCACAGTAATATACACTTTATAAACTATCACCTTTCTATTTTTCACTCCTACCATTAGGACTATGTAAACAGAAGAAATTCTTCATAAATCCAATATAAATAATACTAAGCAATAAAATAGTACACGATAAATATAAATAGCCATGGTCCAAGAAATATATATATCCTATTATTACAATTACCTGCATAGCCATATAAATCAGCGATACCACTACATGAGGCATCTTCAATTCATTCGCCATCAATTGATACATATGTTTACGATGGGGCAAACCGATATTCTCATGAAGCATCAGGCGATGAATGATAGTCAGAACACTGTCGACACCATAGACAGACAATAAGATAATCCAACTGAAATCTTCAGTCTTAATTATAAGTTTTCCTATCAGAAAAAGAAGAATAAAAGCAATACTCACAGAACCGACATCACCGGCAAAACACCTCGCTTTCTTACGGAAGTTAAAGAAGCAGAAGACCAGGACGGAGCAGAAAACGGTATAGATTAGAGCAGGCTCTACAAACTGAGTTACTTCAGCATTGATATAAGCCAATGCACCAAGGATAACCAACGAATAACCACCCGTTATCCCATTGATACCATCCATAAAATTATAGGCATTGATGATGCCTGTACAAACAATCAAAGCTATAATAATCCACCACCACGAAAGAGAAAACAAGCCCCATTGGTAAAACATCAAAGCCATAGCAGTGAAGTGAAACACCAATCGCAAACCTTGGGAAATGGAACGGATATCATCCACAAAACTAATAAATGTGATTAGAGTCAATGCCAATATAAACCAAAGATATCCCCAGTCATTACTCAGGAAATAGCCCAAAGCTCCAAAATAGAAGATGATTCCGGCACCACGCAAAGTAATCCGGGTATGGGAACTTCTCTCATTCGGCTTATCGATGATATTGCACTTATCAGCTATTCTAAAATAAAAAAGTTCTGCCAGAAATAGCAGAACTAGTATAATCAGGTAATACATAACCGTACTTGCCCCTTTAATTTGAATTGTTTATTATTAATTTGAAAACGATAAGATCGTTTTCATAATCCCATCAGCAGCACGAACAGGCATTCGTTCAATGCCAAGTGCTGCTTTAATCTTCTCATTACTCACCACGTAATTCTCTGTCAACTTCCGAAGACGTTCAGTATTCAACGGCAAATGAAGCAATGTTCCCAAACCAGCACAACTTTCCATCATTTTCTTGTTCATCTTCCAGATGTGAGGTTCCTTGCCCATAGCTTCACACATGAGAGCAATCAATTCATTGGTAGACAGAGCTTCATCATCACCCATGTGATAAATACCACTCGTTACATTCTTTGTCAGCAAACCTTCCACCACATAGCAAAGGTTATCTATAGAAGTGAACGAACGCTTATTTTCAAAATCTCCCAAAGGCCAAGGAATACCCTTCTTTACCACATTATAAAGTAGATTCAAGTTCCCCTTGTTACCCGGGCCATGAATCATACAGGGTCGAAGAATATACACCAGTTTATTACGCTGCATAGCAACTCTCAAATCTCCATTCTCAACTCTCAACTTACTAAGAATATAATTCTCGGCTGCTATCTTACTCTCTCCATAAGGTCCCACTGGTGCAGGTATCACATCCTCCCTCAACATATCCCCCACTACACTATCAGCAGCAGCCTTCACAGAACTGAAGAATATGAACCTCTTTGCTGTAGATTCCAGAAAGAAATCAAAGATTTTTTGTGTCAGTCCTGTATTGATATCAAAATATGTCTGTGCAGCAGACTGATTCTTTGTATCATGTGCCTTGCCTGCAAGATGAATGATAGCATCAAACTGGGGTAAATTCTGCATAGGGAAAGAGATCGTTTCAATATCTTCCCAAGCAAAAGTTTTCACTACTCCCTCTTTTTCAGGTGCAACAATATCTAAGCCATAAAGAGTATGATATTCCTTTAAAGCCATAACAAAATTGGAACCCACGAAACCGTGAACTCCGGTAATAAGAATATTCATAAAATCGCAGAAATAAAAAACGAATACTTACTGTTTAGTAAGAAAATCAATAAGAAGATTTTGTAGTCAACAAGGATCTTGTCGTCCATCCCATATAATTATCACTTCAATTCTATCCTCATAAATCTGATAATAAATATGGTCTTGTTTATAAAAAATGCATCTAATTTCTCCATATTGAGACAAATGCAACAGTCGCTTACCTACGTAAGGAGAACTTCCCAATGACTCTATAAAAGATATAATTTTAACAGCAATATTATTTGCCGTTTTTTCCCAAAGCAACCCTGTATGTATGATAGTATATCATAAAGAGACTCTATAGCCAAATCAGACCAGACTACTTCCATCCCAATCTATCAGCTAACAATCCATATACCTCACTATTAGGTATCATCCGGCCTTTTTCACGAGCTATTTGAGCATATTTTACTGCCCCAATAATAATTTCGTCCGACAATAATTCTATTTCTCCTATCGTAGAAGGTGAACGGTATTCCATTACAGGCTCATTGACGGTCTGCTCTATTAGTTCCTGCTTTTTATATGCCTTAGACTTACTCATTATCTCAACATTTTCTACAAAGGTGATTTGCAATATCGGAATATCCTAATTACTATTCCATAACTTGCGACTTAAGATATAATTTCTTCACAAACTTCATATCATGTGCCACCATTATCCTCACAAGCTCAGGAAAACTAGTTTTCGTAGGATTCCAACCAAGTACTGTTTTGGCTTTGGTAGGATCACCTAATAATTGTTCAACCTCGCAAGGACGGAAATATTTCGAGTCAACTTCAACAAGCACTTTGCCTGTATTCACATCAATTCCTTTTTCATCAACACCCTCACCTTCCCAGTACAGTTCAATGCCAACCTCACGAAAAGCTAAAGTAGCAAATTCGCGAACTGTATGCATCTCACCGGTAGCTATCACAAAATCTTCCGGCGTATCATGTTGCAGCATCAACCACATACACTCCACATAATCCTTCGCATACCCCCAGTCACGACGGGCATCCAGATTACCCAGATATAACTTATCCTGAAAACCTTGTGCAATACGAGCAGCGGCAAGAGTTATCTTACGGGTTACAAAAGTCTCTCCCCGACGCTCACTTTCATGATTGAACAGAATACCATTTACAGAAAACATGCCATAACTCTCACGATAATTCTTCGTAATCCAGAAACCATACTGTTTTGCTACACCGTATGGACTACGAGGATAGAAAGGTGTTGTTTCTTTCTGGGGAATTTCCTGTACCTTACCATAAAGTTCCGAAGTGGAAGCCTGATAAATCTTCGTCTTTTTCTCTAAACCCAAAATACGGACAGCTTCAAGCATGCGAAGCGTTCCTACAGCATCAGCTTCAGCCGTATATTCCGGAACATCAAAAGACACTTTTACGTGACTTTGTGCCGCAAGATTGTAGATTTCATCAGGTTGTACCTGCTGAATAATACGAATCAATGAACTACTATCCGTCATGTCACCATAATGAAGATTAACTAGTCGCTGTTGCCTCATGTCACGTACCCATTCATCCAGATATAGATGCTCTATACGTCCTGTATTAAATGAAGAAGAACGACGGAGGATACCATGAACTTCATAACCTTTTTCTATTAAAAATTCGGCAAGAAATGAACCATCTTGTCCAGTAATACCTGTAAGCAATGCTATTTTTTTCATTATGAATCTAAATTTATTATTGATACAATTTCTCTATTTCTGTCCAAATTACATGCTGTTCAAAATTATCAACAACAAAATTCCGTCCATTCTTTCCAAAATTCAGTCGAAGTTTTTCATTAGAATAAAACCTTTCAATAGCGTTTATTATGCATTCAGGGGTATGCTCTACAAACACTCCTGTCTGTTCTTCAATTATTGAATCAACACACCCTGTTACACGAGCTGTTATTATAGGTAATTCCATTGAAGAAGCTTCTAATGTTGACATTCCAAAGCCTTCTCTATATGAAGGAAAAACAAAAACATTCATTAGGGCATAATAATATTCTATAATTGAATTTAAAACATATCCTGTATTTATTATGCTAGAAGTATCTTGTATAAATCGTTTAATTTCTATAGGTAAAGAATCTCTTTCTTCCATCATCCCAACCAATAACAGAACCATATTATCATGCCTTTGGGTAAGAATCTGAAAAGCCTTAACCAATTCTACAATACCTTTATCACGAACTAAACGACCTGTATAACCCACTACAAAACTAGAATCAGCTATTCCTAAACTATCCTTCAAATCTTTTAAGCGTTTTAAATCTAAGTTCTCCTTATTGAAGCGACCGACATCAATGCCATTGCAAGTACCTTTAGACAGTAGTACTTGTTTCGATACTAAGTTCAATTTATCATCAATACTTTTCTTATATAGAGAAGGGCTTACACACACTATTTTAGTTGCTAAAGCTGCGACAAGTTTATCTATTGATATTAACAACTTCCTTTTGAATCCCATCGAAGTCTCATAGACCAGACCATGCCTAAAATAGATTCTAACTGGAACGCGTAAAATGAAAGCTGCAATCATAGCAATTAACGCCCCTTTAGGAGTATGCCCAACAACAATATCTATTTGCTTAGATTTAATATATTGCATGGTTTTAGAGATTGCCACAAAATCTTTCATAACAGAAATTTTTCTCAGGATTTCAACCTCTTTATATTCAAAACCATATATTCTGGAAAAAGATTCCAATTCAGGCGAACTACTGCATACAATATACTCTTTATAGCCTTTTTTATTAAAATATGAAAGTTGATTACCCAAAAAATAGGGAATTACAAAAGAGATATTCACAACATGAAGAATATTCATAATAATTATTTTATAACAGCCATCAATTTGCTTGAAGCCTCCGTTTTCAACTTAAATGATATACTATTTGAGCGTCTTTTTATCAAGATATTTTGTAATCCAAAAACAGTAAACAAGGCATATAATAAGCATTTTACATAGTTAATAAGAAGCATTCCATATCTTTTTAAGAGATTAGCGCTATAATACTTTATAATTAAAGTCCTAACCCCCTTCATTGACAAAAGATATTTATACAAATACGGAACACCTATCTCACGATAAAATAATAGTGGTTCAGACAAATTATAAAAGTTAGATTTCTCTATAGTGCGACACCAAAGTTCCATATCTTCAACTCTAATATATCTTGAGTCATACGGATTATTACTAAACCAGTCTCTTTTCCCCATTACTGATGGATGTATGAAGCATGCATGAGCAAATACATCCCCTATTACAGACGGATTTACCTTGTTTTTCAAAATGCCAACAACTCGATTTCCAGTATCAATCGAATATGCCCAACTACCAACAACATCTGCCTGTGGATGCTCTTCCAAATATCTAAGTTGTTTTTCCAGTCTTTGCGGGTGCATAATATCATCGGCATCCATACGAACAAAATATTTACAATCACTTAGTTTAACGAGTTCGTTCAGACGATAAACGAGTCCTTTATTCCGCCCATCTGAAATAACTTTGACTCGTGTATCACTTGTATATTTACGAGCCAATGCCAATGATGAATCTGTACTTCCATCATCTATCAAAGTCATTTTCCAGTTGGTATAAGTCTGATTTAGTACAGATCGTATGGCATAATCCAAATATTTTTCGGCATTATAGAAGGGAATACCTACGTATACAAGATTCATACTTATCAAATTTTAGTCCAGCTATCCAAAGCGAGAGTTTTATTGGAAGTAAAAGTCCAGCGCGAAGGAGCAATAACAAGTTGATTCTTATGCTGATTAAGATAGGCTCCCCACCAAGAGAATGTACTATTGGAAATGATATTTACTTTACACAAAGACATCAAATAGATATATGCAAATTGTGATATTTCATGATTAGGAACAAAAACTGTAGATTCTGGCAAGGATACATGATTTTTCACCCACAATATATCATCTGAAAAAACAAAGAACTGTTTATCCTCTTCAATTTCGGAATTAGCTCGATCTATAGCCTGCTCATAGTATTTCTCTGTACAAACCCCATAAACATCAATGTTCTTAGGTGAAAAATAATCTCCTCTTCGTACATGCAAAGAAACTGAGATTTTAGCAGAACGGATGTTTTCTTCTATTTCAGATAAAACATTAGGATTTTTCCACTCACTAAGTACTTTTTGCATTGGAAAATATGTCGCATATTTTTCCTCTTGCCAATAGCCTTGTAGAAAGATTTTTCCTCTAGCTTTTTCTAACAAACAAATATCAAACATACTTTCTGATAAATAGGTATTCGACCATTGGAATAGAGCTTTAAACAAACGATTCTTGACACCTGTATATCGAGTAAAGTATGCATTATAAAGCGGTATGTCAGGTATAAAAGAACACAATTCCAACTTTCTCAGTTGATCTGATGTTCCAAACGAAGCAACATCATAGAATACTTTTTTATCAGTTTCAATTTCGAGATATTGTCCAAATGAATACTGAAAAAGTTGATTACCTAAACCTCCCCATAATCGTACTATAATCATAAAATTATCATTAAACTAATTAGAAATATGAATCAGGGATTAAGTTAAACTCATGATGAAGCAGATTTCAATAATGATGATTTACTGAGTATCTTCAATTATAACCTCAACCACTGATTCGCACTAGAAAATAAATACTCAATATTACACAGAAATAGATATACCTCAAACATTATATAAACCTAGAAGTATTTACATATTTAGCAATTATTGGTAACACAATGAAACTGTTCAGAGATAGAATAAAGACCATCAATAGTGAATCAATATCAACATGAAAAATCTTATTAGAAAACAATATAACAACCTCTAGTAGCAAATAGTGGATGACATAATAATTCATCGATTTACGACCAATAGCATGCAATATGGATGTATTTTGAGGCAAATAATAAAATATATTATTTATCATAATATTCCACTCAAAGAACCTAATACATATAGTAAATAGTAACCATGATTACAATGATTAGCTCTCATATCTACATTAGAGAATAGCGAAGGTATTGATAAGTATGCCACATAAAATAGCATAGATATAATAAACACTATTTTTTTATACTGGACATCTTTTAATAAATGTCCCATTCCCAAAAAGAATAGTCCAGACAAAATATTGCCAAACCAAACAATATAATTACAATTTGTAACATCAAGTATATATGCAGCTATAATACATAAAAACAGAAGTGTCAAATAATATTTTTGACTGCATATTGTATTGTACATTAATTTAGCAACAAATAATGAAGCGAGAAACCAAAGAGGTAAATTACCCATAACAGCCCCTTCTTTCAATATCTGATAAAACGGAGACAATATATATTTTACCCAAGAAATTTCTCCATAAAAAAACAAAATTACCGACCAAACTATTATGCCATAAAGCGAGTATTTAACATAGGGATACAATAGTTTTTTACCCTCTAAAAACATCTGATTATTACTTTTATGGAAAAAGAACATTCCGCTTTTAAAAAAGAACCACGGCATAAAAAAGAAAAGTGGTCGCATTAGAACCACAAAGAAATTCCCTGTATGAGTAAAGTTTACTATATGAACAAATATCATATAAACAATCATCAGTCCTGAAATTCCATCAATATCTTTGCGTCTCATAAAATATATAATCTGCCCAAGCTTTCAGAAGAAAGCTCCCGTGCCTTGAGTTACTTTGCGTATATTTATATTTTGTTACGTTCCTCGTTGTCCATATTCATTGTTTATAGTATCCAAGAGTACATGCCTTCTTTACATAATAATTGAACATAAAAAGGAGTTTCACCAAAAGAATTTTTATCTTTCCACAATTTAAACAATATTTCATATATATTTCTAAAGATCTAATTTCTTCTTTAGCAACAAAGCTACTAGAAACTGTACCATGATGAGATCCTGTAGATTTTCCACCTTCATGTATCACTAACCAAGATGGATCCAGAATAAACTTATAATGCTCTTTCTTTAATTTATAACCTAGAATTATTTCTTCTGCATATAAGAACGTTCTCTCATCAAACATGCCAACCTTCATGAATGCATCTGTTTTTATTATGAAAAAGCATCCAGATGGAACTTCAAAATCGATTAATCTCTCATATGGACGTTCTTTATAGTATACCATTTCTTGGTATTTTCTGGTAAATAGTTTACGAATAGGATAAAAGCTATCCATTATGCAATCAAAATAGCTATAAACCTTTCTAATACAAATTTGTCTGTTTGCTTCATTACTAATGTGAGGCGTCCATACTAACGGCTGAATTCCACAATAATGCTCACCTAATTCAGACAAGGTATCAATAAGATTGTCAACTAACCTCTTTGTCCTAATTTCAACATCCGGATTCATTATTACCAAATAGTCAATCTCATACTTCTCTAACAGATACCGAACCCCGGCATTATTTCCTCTTGCATATCCGACATTCTCATCTAATTTTAAAACACAAGTATTGTGAATGTTGGCAGAAATAAATATTTCGACCTGATTATTTTTAGTTGAACAGCCATCTACGAAGCATATCACATAATCATCAGATATAGCGTTCTCTACAATACTTGATGCTGCAATTACTGCATCTTCAACTGTATTGTAATTCAACAATATTACAGCATATCTTTTTTTAGTCATTTTTCAGTCTAACGTGTTAACGATTGATTTGGAGCAGAATTGTTTTTGCAAAAAATAAGGCATCAAGAAAGTCAAAAAGATTACCACTATATCAAAAATAGAACACATATTAAGGAAGCCAAATATTCCTCCTACAGAAAAAGAATAATATTTATAAATAACACTTATCCTATAGCAGGATACTCCACTCCCCTTTCGTAAGTATATAGTAAAGGAAAAAGCTATAATAAATAGAATTATTACTGGCAATACGGGACCAAACTCTATATATAAATCACCATACACCGTTTTGAACCAATCCACTCTTACCCCTGTATAATGATACCAATCACTTTTATCTCCAGCTTTAAAACTACTATCAAATAAGCTAAAAAACTCAGAAAACAATCTTTTTCCTCCAGTAAAATTCACTTTGTCCCAATATTCATAACCTAGAACAGGAAATGTTTCTCCAAGATATTCATAGATTGAATCCACTGCTGTCCTCTTTACATTCTCCCCAAAACGTTCTTCGGTAATTTGAGCAACGACAACAAACAGTATTGCGACAACAGCAACTGCCACCCACAAAACTTTTCTTCTGAATCTGTAAGACATAGTATTCCAGAAAAGAATGAAGAAAAAAGATAGATTTAGTATGCCAAAAAACAAATTTGCTCTTGACCCTGTAGTCAAACCTATTGATAGAGCATTAAATAAAAATACTATCAAATAAGACACTAAGAACTTTTTAGAGCATTCAGCACATTTATAACCCCTGAAAATATATAATAAAACAAAAGGAACAATCATCACATGTGAAAAACGTCCTATAGAATTAAAAAGTCTAGCTAATGGATTCCCACTATAATACAAATCTGAAATATTATCTCCTCCCATGCTATGTATATTCCCAAAACCGAAAGAAATGGCTGTTTTCAGCTGTGTTAGTTTAATCAATGCATATATAATATCAATAGCAAATAAGACATAAACTATATTCCAATTTCTCCGGGAATAGAGTAAGGTTGAGAAATTCATTTTCTCAACCTTGATTTTATTCAGAGGCATTAATATCAAATAAACACAAAAATAATTGATAAAAAATGGTATTGGAGAAAGTGGTTCGTATTCATAAGATGATGTATACATAACACTCCAATATAATCCGGACAAACAGAGATAAACACTGAAAGCCGCAAATATAGAATACATCAACCATACAAAGGAATATATAGTGAACCCAGATTTTCTATAAGAAAAAATGAAGGTACCAAAATACAGCAAAAAATTTAATGGCATTACAACAAAAACGCTCATCATTTCTTTTTTAGAAGAAAAGCCCAAACAAATGTCATCCTTCGCATTAGTTGATACAGCAAACGACTTTTGACACAGTTCTCCAACTCTACAGAGTCTTTGATATCACCTTTAGAAAGGCGATAATACATATACACATTAATTTTCAGTTTATCCAAAATAGAAGCAGCTTTATATTCCCCGCACAAATACGCTCTAAAAGCTCCATTTAAAGTGGTAAAACCACCATTATCCACATCTTTCAATGTACCGGAAGCCATCATTCCATTAGGATTTATCCGATAACATCCGGTTACATCTTTTAAGAAGACCGATTTGCACTTTCCACATATATGAATGAAGAGAGGCCAATCGTAGCCATAACTATAATATTTGTCGAAATTAGTCAACAGTTCTTTCTTAAACATAACAGTGAGAGTTTGTGGAAAATTATTGCGCAGTAAAGAGGGTAATAAATATCCTGTTTTGGAGTGAGATAATTGATTTGACACAGTTGAAGAGTTTTCAATAAGCATATTGTCTAAATTGACTAATTGGAATTTTGAATAAACAAAGCCTATATTTTTGTCTGACTCAAGTATATTCACCTGCTTCTGCAATTTTAGAGGATCAGTCCAATAATCATCACCTTCACATACAGCCACATACTTTCCCAGACATCGTGGATACTGATAAGTATATGAAACAGGTATCCCTTTAGAATACTGATTTATTGTTTGATATATTGGTTTAAACAATTTTGGATATTTCTCTTCATATTCGCAAAGTATTTTTTTAGAACCATCTGTAGAAGCATCGTCATGGATCAACACCTCTATCGGAAAGTCCACCTTCTGCATTATGAAACCATCCAAACATTGTCTTATATAAGCTTTATGATTGAAAACTAAACAAATTATACTAACTAGAGGTTTAGGACAATCCAAGTATGATACCATCATAAACTTTGTATAATCTATTTCCCTATCCAAATAAAAGTCATTCTTCCTATAAAATTCAATTATATTCTTATCATTAGCAACCTCCATTTTTACTTTATGCACATTTATTTTACAAAGATAATTCTTCGTATTATTTAATAATAATGTGGCTATCCCTTTATGTGAAAAACATTGTTGTACACTCACATTGCTTATAAAAGCCTCCTTTTCTCCTTCAGTACAATAATATGCAACAAGCCCCACCAGCTCCCCATCATAATAAGCTTCTTCTCTTTGGGCATATTTGAAAAGTTTATTTGCATATTCTTCAATATCAACCCTTTCTTCTAAAGGAGGAAGAAAAAATGGAGACACTTCTTTCAGATGTTTATAGATGTCATTAAAGGTCGAAAAATTATGTAAATATTGTATATCCATATTAATGAGCATAAAGGCTAAAATCTATACCGATAACTATATATGATTTAGTATAGCCTATAAATTCACAGCTACTATTATCAGTTTCTCATGTAAAACTTTATTTTATATATTTTTTACAAGCAAGTAGTTCTTAAAATTCGTCCTATTTTAAATATTATTTTACAATAGTCTTTAACAAGTCAAAATTCTGTTTAATAAGTGCTTTTATTTCCTTATTTCTATCAATAAGCATACGTCTAATACCCTTTCTATTTTCATATACCTCAAATGCTTTAGATATCATATCACTAAAAGAATGTGGGTCTGCTACATACCTTTCAACATTAGCCACTTGTGCAAATCCTCGTAATTTATGCGCTTTAGGCTCATGACCATAATCAATAATCATAGTTGGTACAGATTGAGAAAGACCAGCAACTGCAGCATGAACTCTTCCAGAAATAAGCATATCAAACTGACCAATAATCGCTTTTGTTTCTGCTGGAGTATAAATTCCATTAAATAAATAAACTCGATCTGCTATTGCTGTTTTGGTTAATAGTTCATATATTCTTTTTATAAGGGGATAATCGCGCCCTTTTGTTAACTCGAATTCAGCAGGAGGAACCTGGAAACCATTTGAGTGAGACATCAAACAAACATCAACATTAAATTTTTCAACCATTTGCTTTATCATTTTTATGTAACCATCAAATTCCTGATCTTCCCAATTCTCTCTGCTAAATGGCCCCTTGAGTAAATTCCACCCACATAGCACAAAACCGATAACAGGTTTCTGTTTATTCGCTAATGGTGTACCTTCTATATATTGCTGTATTTGGGCTAATGTAGCAGGTTCAAATTCAAACGCTGGACATGCCAGACTATATACATTGGAAACGTCAAATCCAAAATCACTCAATACAGATTTACTAATTTCCTCTCTATTAGTTACAAGAGCAAAGTTATTAAAGACCAGATGTGCAAAGTCCAAAGTAGAGTCTCTATTAAAAGGACCAGGAGAACCTGCTAACATAGCAGTAGGCTTACCTAATAATTGTGCACATCGTTCTTTCAACAGACCTATTAAAAACCTATTGGAACCTACTAAATCTGCATTTTGTCCCCATATATCTCCTGAAAAATCTATAACCAAATCAGAGCTCAAAACATCTTCTATATAAGGAGTGGTATCTATCAATGTACCTGTCTGCTCATATACACTTGCTATAGCATATTCTTTATATGCTAATGGCAAATCTTTCTCTGTCCATGAGTAATATTCATCCATCGGAACAGAAGTTATTTGCTCCTTACTTTGAAATTCATCTGACATCTGAAATGTTGTCTGTATTGCTGCATGAGGGAATACACGGTGAAGTTCTCTGAAAAAAGGTTCAATGATATAATAATTACCAATATTACCAAACTCCAATCTACCCCAATGCAAGGTTCCTTGCCCAATCACTAAAATTTTCATATTTATTGTTTTATATCAATTAACACTTTCATATTTATTTCGTTCATAGCTTTATCTAATGCTGATTTACTGGGAAATTTCATTACAATTGTTCCAATAGAATTATTAGCACATTGAAACGAAGATATATTATCCCCTCTATTCAACCATAAATCAGTCTCTACAACATAATCGTTTAAATCCGGTGCAATCCTTATCTGCTCAAAAAATCCCGATGTATTTGAATGAAGAATAAATTCTGCCCAATGCCCCTTATATGACCATTGAGATATTTGTCCTATATCATCACCAATTGCTGCACTCACTGCATTCTCTATGAGATCTATATTTGTAGCATATCTAAGCATCTCAGATAATCTATTCCCTCCTCCTCGCGGTGAAACCTCCATTATATATCCCTTCCCATCTACACCAATTCTTGTCTCAACATTGTAGATAGAAGTTTTCATATGCAATAATGTAAGTAACCGTTGAAGTTCTGAAGTAAGTTCAGACTCTTGTTCCAACGTCATCGTAGATGGCCAGCTAAATGCAGAAGGTGTATAAGGATTAGAAGCTGAGTCATCAAATCTTTGTGCAGAAAATGAAACAAAACTCAATTCTCCATTAATAGAAAAACAATCTGAATCCGAAGAACATCCTTGTTTTTCAATGAATTCTTCTACTATTACTTTCCCCGATATTGAATACTCTTTTGCATAATAAAATGCTTGTTCAAAACACTCAATTTCATCAACTCTTGAAACACCTTTACTCCCTGCTGAATCAGTAGGCTTTACTATAATTGGAAAATTAAAGGCATTCACATCTACTTTTGCATCCTTATAATCCACATACGCTCTTGCCTGCGGGACATTGAACCCATGTTCTGCAAGAAACTTTCTAAAGCGATCTTTATTTTGGAGGATACAAATAGATTCATAGGGGCCTGCCTGTGGTAAATTCATTTGTTCTGCTACATACGCAGCAGTAGTTACTCCTGGATCAACCGCAAAAGACATAATTCCGTCTATTTGTTTTTCTCTTGCAACAGCCAAAACCGCTTCTCTGTCTATAATACTAACATTACAGTACTCATCAGAATATTTGTGTGCTATATTATGCGGAAGATAATCACAAGTTATAACATAATGTCCCAGCTTATGGGCAACATCTATTACCGGAAGTAGATATCTAAGTCCTCCAAGAAGCATTATTCTTTTCTGTTTCATTTCACTATAAGGTTAAGTATCCTCTCAATATCCTTCCTATTAAGTCCGTAATATATTGGGAGACATATAACAGAATTCGCCATCTTCATTGCATTCGAAAGTTTTTGAGGAGATGAACTTTCCAATCCCTTATAAGTAGAAAATTCACTTATCAACGGATAGAAATATCGCCTGCCTAGCACATTCTGCTCTTTCATCTTAAAATAAAGTTCGTCACGGGTCATGCCATACTTTTCAGCATCCACGAAAATCGGGAAATAAGAATAGTTGTGACGTACACCCGGCATATCTTCCATAAAACTGATACCCTCAACATCTTTCAATGCTTCCCGATACTTGACAGCAACCTGACGCCTGGATTCAATAGCCGCATCCACTTGCTTTAAATTAAGCAAGCCATAAGCAGAACGAACCTCGTCCATTTTCCCATTAATACCAGGAGCAACTATTTCTGTCTCTCCCGCAAAACCGAAATTCTTCAAATAATCAATACGCTTTTTTGTCTTTTCATCATGACAGATTAGCGCACCTCCCTCTATAGTATTATAAACTTTCGTAGCATGAAAGCTCAATGTTGACATATCTCCTGCGTTCAGGATTGACTTTCCATTTACCTCCACCCCAAAGGCATGGGCAGCATCATAAATCACCTTCAGTCCATATTTATCGGCTATCTCCTGAATGCGTTCCGTATCACAAGGTTTTCCATAAACATGTACAGGCATAATAGCTGTAGTCTTTGGGGTAATTGCTGCTTCTATCTTATCGGGATCAATATTGCAAGTTTCGGGGTCAATGTCAACAAACACAGGTTTTATGCCATTCCACCACAAAGAATGGGTAGTAGCTACAAAACTATAAGGAGTCGTGATTACTTCTCCCGTTATACGTAACGCCTGGAGTGCACACATCAAAGGTAACGTACCGTTAGTAAAAAGACTGATATAAGGTACTTTTAAATACTCACACAACGCCTTCTCTAATTCCTGATGATAATGACCATTATTGGTCAGCCACTTGCGATTCCAGATGTCTTGCAGATAAGGAATGAAATCGTCCAGTGAAGGAAGTAATGGAGAAGTAACCGTAATTACTTTATTTTCCATCTTACTACAATTAATTTGTTTTTGATTTTCTACTTACGTCTGAGCGCAGAAAGCACCAACTGCTTGATCTCAAGATATTCGTCAAGATGCAGTTTCTCATAAATAATTAAAGCTAAGAATACTCCTACCGAAATCTGAATGAACAATAATGCATAAACAGGAATATTCCAATGAGAAAGTCCCCACATGACAAATGCTACCACTAAAGAAACTACAAAAGTGGGAAGTATGTCTTTTATCTGTGTTCCTGTCGGATAATCTATTAAGCTTGCCGAATAATAGCTATTCAGAAAATAAGCTATAAACGAAGTTATCACACTTCCCCAAAGCATATATTCAATACCGCAAAAGATACCAATAACAATGGGACCAACAGCTATTATTTTCTTTATAATTTCTAACTTCAAGAATAGGTCCGAACGTCCTTTCACCTGAAGAATATTCAGATTTATGGCATGAAGAGGATAAAGCATGCCGCTAAAACAGATGATTTGCAAAAAGTAAACGGCAGGCAACCACTTTTCGCCTATCAAGATAATAATCAAAGGTTTCGCTACAGCAGCCAATCCCAACATGCAGGCAAAGGTTATCAGCATGGTAATCTTTATCACCTTCCGATAAGCTTCACGCAAGCGTTCCGGTTCCTCCTGAATAGAACTTAAAACCGGATAACTGACACGTTGGACAACGGTGGTCAAATTACTGGAAAATATCGTATTGAATTGCTCGGCACGGGTATATTGGCCCAATTGCGCAGAAGTATAGAAACGCCCGATGATGATATAATAGATATTTTTATAAATAGTGTCCAACAAGCCCGAGAGTAATAGTTTGGATCCAAAACCAAAGAGTTCTTTAAAACTCTTCGTAGAAAATTCCCATACCGGATGCCATTTGCTATATATCCATAAAAATAGTGTATTCAGAAATTGACGGGAAAGTTGCTGACCAACCAAACTCCACACCCCCATACCTCCTAATGCCATTCCTATTCCAATAACTCCACTACTGATAGAAGAAATCAGAGAGACTTTTGTTTGTGTCTTGAAATCTACCTCCCTCACAAATTGGGTGCGGGGGATGATAGCAAGTGCATTGATAATCAACACCCACCCTATAACTCTTGTAACTTCTACCAGGATGGGTTCTTTGAAAAATACACTAATGGCCGGAGAAGCAAAATACAAAAGCACATAAACAAGAATACTGACAGTCAGATTAAAATAGAAAACAGTATTATAATCAACTCGTTTTACGTGTACTTTCCGGATAAGTGCATTGGAAAAACCACTGTCAATAATGGAAGTGGAAACAGCTATAAATATAGCTATCATTGCCATTACGCCATATTCCGCAGGAGTCAATAAACGAGCAAGCACTAATCCCACCAAAAAGGCGATACCGGAACTGGCTATGTTATCAATAAAGCTCCATCCAACACCACGGACAGTTTTATGTCTTAACGAATCAGACAAATCTTCTAATCTTACTCTTCTATCTCCTCAAACGGATAAGGATTATCCGCAATATTTTTCAACTCTTCTATGATTTCTGTTTGTTCAGAATTCAAAGTTGCCTTGTCCCAACCATCAATAATGCCATAGGCCTCTTGAAGCAAGGATTCTTCATAAATCTCCCCATAACAAAAAGCCAGCAAACGGACTTTTAGCAAAGAAGGGGGAAGCTGTTTCAAAATATTGCAGATGCGGTCTAAAACAGCTTGTTTCTTTTCTCTTTTATCTCCATTGTCGTAGATGGTGGCATTATAGCCCATCAGAAGAGCTAAACAAAGGTTGGCTTCTTCTTCGATACCGGAACTTTTTGCGGCAAAAAGAGAATCCGATTCTACAAGAACCTCCTTGTTCAGTCGAGTAAAATCATCTGAATAGATGGGTTCACCATCCATGCCAAGATACATAAGCTTATGAGCCAAATGCTGAAGCTCACGAGCACAAGAAAGCAGATCATTCATTGAAATATGAGTATGATATGATTAAATATTATTTTATTATCTTCAGATAGGATTTTGGTACTTTTACACTGGCTGTCAAAATACCATTAATACGAATAACGACGTATGTCTTATTGGCTTCTGTAGCAATTTCTCCTTCAATACCACGAAAATCGCCTTTAACGACCTTAACTTTATTCCCTATTGTGAGAGGTTCATTGTCAAAGCTGACACCGTCCGGATTCAAATCCATGACAAACATGAAATCCTTCATCTGTTTGTCGGGAACGACAAGCATGGAGTGAGTGAAAAGATCCTTCATATAGAAAAGCCGTACACCATAAACATTAGAAATGTCACAGGCTGTTTGCTTGGTGGCACAAACGAAAATCAAATTGCGGATAACAGGGACTACACTACGCTTCCGACGGTGTTTCAACTGAGATATTATAATTTTAGTCGGCAGATAATAGTCAATATCCAAATTTTCGTTTGATTTCAGCTTCTCAAGAAACTTGCCAATTGCAAATTCTTGCTTATCACGTGTACGAGCTGCAAACCAATATTTCTGAGTTTCAACCACTTGCAATAAATAAAATCGAGGATATTACTTTAGGTATGGATACGCTTCGCGGCTTGAGCAAGACATTTCCTCTTTCAAGCCGAAATAGATAAATCAAGTCGTTATCTACTTTTAATATATTGAAGACGAATGGATTAATAAAGAAAAACGTCTTTTAATCGTTCGTTTAAAAGATGGCATTTTAACCTGTATCTTCCCTAAGATTCTTTCGATAAAAAAACAAGTTTAAAATCACAATTTTATTTCAGGGATAACTCACTATGGATTAGTAACATATGACATTTATTAAAGAGAAAATCGATTTTATCTATCAGAATATTTTGTTGTTTCATTTCAAGGCATTATCTTTGTGCATATTAAACGAACGATTAAAAAACACCCCACATCCATTACAATTTTTCTTGAAACATCAGCTTTCATTCCGTTTCATGTATCTATTTCAACTATCGCAACCTCATCCCGACAGTTTCCTAACATCATATTTCTCTTTTATAATAATGTACGCACGTATACATACGCACAGGCGCGTATTTCCCTACTTTTTCTTTAGACCTTGTTACACACACTTTATATGAATAGGTAGGTAGGGCTACCACCTATTACATCGTTTTGTGCATCACACACAGAACAGAAAAGTTTCATTTTTCTATACCATTATGACAGATTTCACGAGAATAACCGTTAATTTTGCTTTCGAATGCAAATTTAAAATAAATTACTAACATCTAAAATTGTAGTTTTATGACTAAAAAAACACAATCTTGAGCATTGAGCTCATAACTAAAGATGCCTGTGGCATTGAGATCGAGAGAAAAGGAAACAGGATCGACATCCTGTTGGTTGAAAATGAACCGGTTGACCAGCAGGTCATAGTCAGGGCGGAAGAAAGAATAGAGTTCCTCACTCCCTGGATAAACATGCTTATCCATCATAAAAAAGAGGCGGGACTCAAAGGGACAAAGCATCTGGCAAGGAAGCTGTACCGCATGGCAAGGTTCGAGAAAGGAAAGCATGAGGAAGGATTTCTGACGTTGGAAAGCATTAATACCGAAATCATTAGCTTAAGGAAAGAAATCAGGGAAGAGAAAGCGGGAATGGAAAAGAAGAAGGAAAAGATGTAGGAATTCAAAATTGTGCAAAAACGCCTTTTCGGTTGAAAAAGGCGTTTTTGTCATTCCGGATATTATACCCTACTTCGCACCGCCAACAAGGCAGACTAAAACAACTAACAAAGAAATGGAAAATATTCCGGTTACCGCATACAGCGGATTCAGCAACGTTCGGGGAGAGATAACCCTGAGAAAAGTAATTGAAAACATCACAAAGGGAGTACACGCAAAACTTGTATTCAAAATAAGACTGCTCGTCAGCCAGGGAAAGACAGAAGAGGCAAACAATGTGAAGAAGCAATTGCCATTCTACACCGTCACGGCAGGATACAGCGAAAAAAGACAAGCTTACAGCATCACAAGGTACACGCATGTCATCCTGTTGGACATTGACGACCAGCCCGAAGAGAAGTTGGAAGACTTGAGGGAGAAAATCAACAAGGATCCTAACACGCTGGGCAGTTTCCTCACTCCAAAGGCACATGGATTCAAGATATTCGTGTTCCTGCAGACGGAAGATGCCACCACTCTCAGGGAGACATTCTCTAACGGAGAAAAGGACTTTGCTGCGTTGGAGAAATATCACAGAATGATGTATGATACCTGCAAAGAATACTATGAAAAGCTGCTGGACGTGGAGGTGGACGGAAGCGGAAAGGATATATCAAGAGGATTCTTCACTTCTTTCGATGAAAAGGCATATCTGAATGAAGAACTTATGAAAGAGGTCGATGAGATACTGACCGGTATTGTGCCGCCTGAAAAACCGCAGACGGGGAGAAAGAAGAGTGGGAAGGCGATGAGTGAGAGTGATAAGGTGGTAAGTGATAGGGTGATAAGTGATAAGGCGGAAGCTGAGCCGTGGGAAAGGATGGAATTCAACAAGGCGGTACTCGCAGTAAAGAGGATTGCTAAATTCGAACCGGGAAGCAGGGACAGCTTCATATTCGCTCTGGGAAACAAATGTTATGCAAAAGCATTGGAAGAGGGCGTGGCAATTCGTTTGGCTCAGGAAAATTTCGGCGGTGAAGGGTTCGATGTGGCTGTGCCCATACACAATGCATACATCTATACCGACAAGACGGAGGAAGCAGCCATCCATCATAAGGAAGAGAAGCCGGACATTATCAACCAAGTACTCGACTTCCTGAAGGCACATTATGATATCCGAAGGAATGTAATACTGGACAGGCTGGAATACCTAAACTTCGATGAGAAAGAAGAGAGATGGAAAGGCAGGTTCCGACCTATGAGGGCAAGAAGCTACAACTCCATATTCCTGGCCTTGCAACTGGCAGGCATCAAGTGTTTCAGGAATTATCTGCAGGCGGTCATTGACTCCACCTATGCCAGGGATTTCAACCCGTTCACAGACTACGTAGAAAAACTGGAACCCTGGGATGGGGAGACAGATTATATCGGCCGGCTGGCGGATACGGTACAGGCGGAAGATCAGGAGTTCTGGAAAGAAAGTTTCCGCAGGTGGTTCGTGGGAATGCTGGCATGTGCACTGCAGGACGAGCAGGTCAACCATCTTGTGATCATCCTGTACTCCGAACAAGGAAAAGGAAAAAGTACCTGGATACGCAGGCTCTTACCTCCCCAGTGGAGGGAGTATTACCGGAACGGAATGGTGAACCCGGACAACAAGGACCACCAGCTGCTGCTCAGCACGCACCTCATCATCAATATGGAAGAATTTGAAGGGGCCAGGATAGGTGATCTGGCCGGATTGAAACGGGTCATCACACAGGAAAGCGTGACGGAGCGGAAAGCATACGACATGCAGGCATACAATTTCATACGGCATGCATCCTTCATTGCCAGTACGAACAATCGCCAATGCCTGCAGGACATAGGCGGAAACCGGCGTTTCCTCCCCTCCTCCATCATTACACTGGATTATCGCACACCGGTCAATTATGAGGGGATATATGCGCAGGCCTACGCGTTGATAAAGGAAGGATACCGGTACTGGTATGAAGGAGAGGAAATAAACGAGCTGAACAGGCACAATGAGCTGCACCGCATGAAAGATCCCGTGGAGGAAAACCTGCTCGTATACTTCCGCAAGCCACAACCGCAGGATTACTGCATAAAATGGATGCCGGCGGCAGCCATACTCAGCAAGATCGCCATTTACGGAAAGATACAGGTGAACAGGCAGACCATACAGACATTGGTAATGTCACTGGAAAAATACGGTTTCCGGACAAGAAGGAATGAACAGGGAAGCACGGAATATGAAGTGGTGGACATCCAAAACGATGAAGTGGACAAGGGATTCAAATAGGTGGAACCGGGTATTGTCAGACATAAGTGCATCACCCGATGCAGATAAGTGAGAAGGCCATCGCAAATATAAGCGTCGCCCGATACAGATAAGTGCGCAAGCCAACGCAGATATAAGCGTTCGGCTTGCGCATTATAGGATTATTCCCCCTGAGATAAAGCTCGCTTACCCCCACTCGATATCGTCAAAAAAAGCTTGAAATCGTAAAATAAAGAATGCCATTTCAGAATTAACATTCTAAATACCAACGTTATACGATTTTTCTTTAAAATTTATTGATTTTAGAATCTATATATGATCGTTTCCCGTTATTTTTGTCTTAGTCCATTTCAGCCTATATAAAAATTACATTTTCCACATCAAAATGTAACATGAACTGGAAATATTTAACTCGACTGAAATCAAGGAAGGGAACAATATTTAAATCCACTAAAATTAGAATGATATGACACAACAAGAAGACAGAAAATTCAACAGGATTCAGAAGGGGAAATCCTGCGTAGGGTATGCAGAGTTTAAGGACAATTGCTGGAATTTTTCTATAATTTCCACGCACGAGCATTCGGATGTCCTTACCAACGAGTATCTTGCCGGGTTCATACAGGGAGAACTACAGGGCGAGGATATGATACGCGCATCACGCAACAATACTTGGAAGAACTCCTACTTGTGTGACACAAGCCATACATTTCCCCATACGTGCCCTCCGGAACCGAAAGACTTGAAGAAAGCGGAAAATTCGCTGAAAAGCAACTACCTTTTTACTACAAAATGGATAAGAGACAATCGGGAAGAACCGGCTATTGGCAAGTATGTGAAAGCGATAGAAAGGCTATTTTATCGAATGTGGGGTATATACGATGCCTTGTCTTGCGGGTATATACGCTCCATTGACGAAGTGAAGAATGACCTTTTCAATTGGGATACATTCAGTTTAGGCTACGGGGAAGATAAAATATCTTTCGGAGACATCTACTTTATCAATACTCAGATGGACTTGATGGATGCCGTGGCCAACTCACTGGAAAGCACATACGGTTTGCACAAGCCCGACCATTGTTCCGCTTTCGTCAAACGGACAGATGACGGAGACATCGTATGGACGCACAACAGTTGGTGCGGCTACCTGTCGAATTCACACACGATTTCCTACACAATCCGCAATAATGAGGGAGGGATCGACTTTGTGTCACAGAATTCGTATTGTTTCGGGCAAGTAGGCAGCAACATGGATTTTGGATTCAACAAACATGGCATTTGCTTCAATGAAACTACTCACCGTTATTCATACAATCCCATGTCGCAGTCGCAAAAAGAAGAGGCAGTATGGCTGTGTTGGCGTTCTGCTGCTGCCGAAATGTTCGCGACAGACATTGATGATTTCTTCAACTACATAAAAACCAGCAATTCGGGTACCTATCTGAACGGTTATATGGTTATTGATGCCAATACGAAAGAAATGTCATTGATAGAAATGAGTTATAAACGCTTTGCAACGTTAAGGTGCGGAAAGGATAGTTGCTTAACCGGGAAATATGAACCTGAAAATGAATTCGATCCGGATTTGGATTATGATAAGCACCTGATGACTAATGAATATATCTTGGGAGTAAACTATCCGGTATTCAAAAAAGTGGCGTATGACTTAGGCTCCACAGACAACAGACCACTCAGGCGAGTGCAGTTCTTTGACATGATTGGGAATGTGAACAATGAGGAAGACGCAAAAGCATTGATTACCCACATAGCAGATGACGAGCCACTGTCCATCTATGGACGTTGGGACTTGGGATTTGGAACAACGGAATACCCCAGAACCATTCCTGACGGAGCAGTCGACTCTAAGGCGTTTTCTGCAAACAAGGTTCTTGAATTACTTTCAGGTCTAAAGTACGAACCGTCCGATGAAGGCACGAAAACTTCATTTTGGATGCTGTACGGGGTAGCCTGGTTCAAGGGCAAGCCTTTCGTATGGTCACAGTCACCATGGAAAGAATACAAAGATGATCCGGCGAAAGACTTCGTACCGGATGAACTGACCGGGAAGTGGCATCAAACCAAATTGTTCCTCAAATAAAAGGGAACCGATATAAAGATAAGAGATACTATCAATTGTTGACAATAGTATTTCTTATCTTTTTATTTATCAACGATCTAAGGTCTTCCCAGATACCTGAATATCAATTCCACCTGCATGGAAGTAAATATCTGCTGGCGCTTTTTATAGCCTGTCTGAAGCAAGGCTTCGCTCAGTTGCAGGTTATATCTAAACCATTGTGCCAAGCGGTTCAGGGCAGACACGGGAGAGATATTCGGAGCATAAGCCTCGGCAAGCTCACGTTTGGAGTAAGGGCGTACGGGCCAGGCTTCTTCAGGGGCCTTTTCATTTTCATTACTTGTTTTCATAAGAGTTATTTTATTGATTATCATAGCATAAAGATAAGCATTTTATATTACATATAGCTCACCTTAGGCAAATACTTTTCACTCTTTATCATGCAGTTTCATGAAGGAATAATCTCTTTCATTATTCACCCCTCAGCACATCGTACCTTTGTTTCGTTCACCACGGGAAGCACAGTATTTCACTGAACTTACACGGGTGAAATTCATCCTTCATTTTTTATTTTTAATTCATAATTCACAACTATGGCATTGAATTACAGTATTGCAATGATGGGCAATCCAATGAATCAGGAAGAGGCCAAAAAAGCGTATGCGAAAGCGCAGGTTTCGCAAGAGTTATCACTAAAAACACTCGCCAAGAGAGTATCATCGCAGACCACCGCCAGCAGGGCGGACGTGACTGCCGTTATCATCGCTACCGTCGAGAATATGATTGACGGCCTGCGGGCAGGAGAACAGGTAGACTTCGGAGACCTGGGAAAATTCCGGTTACAGATAACCAGCCGGGGGGCGGAAACGGCGGAGAAATTCACGGCTGCCAACATTACCGGAGTCAATATTCAGTTTATCCCCGGAGAAGATCTGAAAAACATCTTCGCCGGTATGGAGTTCTCACCGGTCCCTACCCGTGCTGCCACACGCGCCGTGCTCAAAGCACAGAAGGCAGGACAGACCACTGTGGATATTTCCAAAACGCCCACACCGGGAGGAGACGATGGAGGAAACACCGGTGGAGGTGGAAATTCAGGAGGCGACGGAGGTATAGAGGATGATCCGCTGGGATAGGATCTAAAGGCGCAGCCTTTAGAAATTAATAATGAAAGAATTAATAATTAAAGGCTGCGCTATCATTAAATCACTAATAACTAAATAACAGTTATATGGAAAAAAAATCAAATTCAACCTGGAGTATGATCATCAAAGTGGTAATTGCCGTGGCATCTGCCCTGGCAGGCATATTCGGACTAAATTCCTGCATGAAATAGACTATGAGAGCAGGAAGTTTTTATCAGAACTATCGGGAGGTAAAACTCCTGGTAGTTCATTGTTCAGCAACACGCTGTAACAAGAATTTCTCCGTAGAAGCTCTTCGAAGATGTCATTTGGCAAGAGGCTTTGCAAGCATCGGATATCATTTCTACATCACACGTGACGGTGAAGTACACATCTGTCGTCCGGTTCACCAGATCGGAGCACATGCTACAGGATGGAATGACAAGAGCATCGGCATCTGCTACGAAGGCGGACTGGATGAATGCGGCCGACCGGCGGATACAAGGACGTATGCCCAGAAATGTTCCCTACTCGATTTGCTGCGAAAACTGAAAACAGATTATCCGCAAGCCAGCATATTGGGACATTATCAGCTCAGTAATTCCATACACAAGGCGTGTCCGTGCTTTGATGCAAAAGGGCAATATCGGGGGCTTTAAGCTCCTGATACTAAAGGTAAACCATGGAGAATTTCCTCTATGGCGGAATATATGAACTATTTCGGTCAAGGCCCCGAAGAAAAGTTTATCCTAAGTATTAAAAAGTCGAATAGCACTATTACAGACTGCCTGTTTACGTATGAGAAGGAGTATACCAAAACTGATACAACAACCACAAAGTATATATTTACAGCCCAGAGAAAAGAAAAAAAACGCTTCACTCTCTACTATCAGATGTTGATGTTCTTTGCTAATGGAGGCGGTACTTGCTATGTTCTTTCAGCAGGAAACTATAAAGACAACCAACTGCTGAACAAGAATATGATGAGCAATGCGATCAATGCTCTTGAAAAAGAGCGGGAAATAACAATGGTTGTGATCCCCGAAGCAGTGCATTCTCCGGATTGTGCAAATATTCAAACCATAGTTAATAACATCTTGAAACGTTCAACTGCATGTAATGCGTGGGGGACATTAGCCGGCATAATGATTATCTCACCTGCCTTTAGTCTGTGAGGGATACCTCCGACATGTATTTCAACTTCCCCATCAAGAATTTGTACCAGAGCATCAAAAGGTGCAGTATGTTCACTTAACCCCTGTTCTTTATCGAAAGAGAATAGAGTTACATTTCCTGCCTGATTTTTAATAATCTGTTTACTAACTATTCCACCACTGGCATAGTCTACCTCTCCAGCGATATTAAATACTGTTGCATACGCAAATGTTGTATTAATTTTCATATCTCATTTATTTTTTTAATTGATTAATGCAAAATTAGTGCTATTCTAAAATAGAATTTGTAACAAATGTTACAAGGTATCACAAATATCCTTATCTTTTAATATAGATAACTATTATGTTGCAAAACAAAAACAACAAATACATGGTTCATTTCTATTTCTGCTCTAATACAACATTATATCAATAATGAAAACAACACTTTATGCGTATTGTTTCTTCCGGAACGTAATTCAGATTTGGCAGTGTAAGCGAGTTGCAAATTCAGAACATCGAATCATCTATTCAGTTCATGAGGATACAATTGAAATATACGTCTTCTCTATGAGATACCATTATACCAAAAAGTAAACGGTGAAAAATGTATCTCATTTCCTTATTTAGAATTATATAAATAGCACAAAAAAAGCAATTACATCCCTTGTAACTGCTTGATTTTCAAAAGAGCGGAAAACGGGGCTCGAACCCGCGACCCTCAGCTTGGGAAGCTGATGCTCTACCAACTGAGCTACTTCCGCATTTATCCCATTCAAAGACAGTGCAAAGGTAAAAGAAGTTTTTTTATATTCAAAAATAAAAATGTACTTTTACAGCCACAAAAGTGAAAAATCCATGAAACGAATCATACTAATCACCGGAGGGGCACGCTCAGGTAAAAGTAGCCATGCAGAAAAACTGGCACTAAGCCTTTCTCCTAATCCTGTTTACCTTGCTACTGCACGCATTTGGGACGAAGAATTCCGGCAACGCGTCATCCGCCATCAGCAAAGGCGTGGACCGGAATGGACAAATATCGAGGAAGAAAAACAGCTAAGCCGTCATCAATTATCCGGGCGAACTGTATTGATAGACTGCGTAACCTTATGGTGTACAAACTTCTTTTTTGATGTAAATGCAGATACTGACAGTGCCTTGGAAGCTGCCAAGGAAGAATTCGACCGCTTTACAAAGCAAGATGCCACTTTTATCTTTGTCACCAATGAAATTGGTATGGGAGCTACTTCGGATAATGAAATCCAGCGTAAATTTACAGATATGCAGGGATGGATGAACCAATATATTGCCGAACATGCAGACGAGGTATGGCTGATGGTATCAGGAATTCCGGTGAGGGTGAAATAAAAGGGGGATAGAAAAGGTGATAAAGTGATAAGGTGATAGAAGGTGATAAAGTTAAATAATAGAGCGATAAACTTATGAAAACATTTAAAATCGTACGACCGGATGAGAGTATCCGTCCGGCATTGATTGATAAAATCAATAATTTAACTAAACCGAAAGGTTCATTGGGTACTCTTGAGGAGTTGGCTTTACAAATAGGCTGGATACAACAAACCCTGTCCCCCACCCTGCGACATCCGCAGAATATTATTTTTGCTGCCGATCATGGCATAGTAGAAGAAAAGGTCAGCCTTTCACCCAAAGAAATTACCTGGCAACAGATCAGTAACTTCCTACATGGAGGTGCAGGAGTGAACTTCCTTTGTCGCCAACATGGATTTACCCTGAAAATAGTAGATGCCGGTGTAGATTATGATTTACCATACGACAAGGGTATTATCAATATGAAAGTACGAAAAAGTACACGAAACTATCTGTATGAGGCAGCCATGACGGAAGAAGAAATGGAGCTTTGCCTGGAACGCGGTGCAGAAGTGGTACGCCGCTGCCATGAAGAAGGCAGTAATGTGCTCAGTTTTGGAGAAATGGGTATAGGAAATACTTCTTCTTCGTCCATGTGGATGACCTGTTTCACCGGAATACCTTTAGAACAATGTGTAGGAGCAGGTAGCGGACTGGATAATGCGGGTATCCGCCATAAATACGAAGTGCTGAAACAATCGCTCGATCACTATAAAGGAGACGGATCACCGCGTGATATCATCCGTTACTTCGGCGGACTGGAAATGGTTATGGCAGTAGGTGCCATGCTACAGGCAGCCGAATTAGGCATAATTATCCTAGTAGATGGTTTCATCATGACAAACTGTATTCTGGCTGCTGCCAAACTATATCCCGAAGTAATGAATTATGCCATCTTCGGGCATTGTGGAGATGAAACCGGACATAAATTGTTGCTCGACAACATGGAAGTAAAACCATTGCTGAATCTTGGATTGCGTCTGGGCGAAGGAACAGGTGCTATTTGCGCCTATCCTATTGTAGAATCCGCCATCCTGATGATTAACGAAATGGATAACTTTGCACATGCATCCATAACAAAGTATTTTTAACTATATGAAAATCCTCGCAGCACTCATATTTTTCACGCGCCTTCCTTTCTGGAGGATCAAAGAAGTCCCGGCAAAGTACTTCAAGCGTATCGTTCCCTACTGGCCATTAGCCGGATGGTTAACGGGCGGTATCATGGTCGGTGTTCTATGGGTGACTGCCCAGGTGCTGCCCGTATCTATCGCATGGTTGCTCGCTATTCTATCGCGGCTGCTCATCACTGGTTGCCTGCACGAAGATGGACTGGCCGACTTTTTCGACGGCTTCGGTGGAGGAACCACCAAAGAGCGCACACTTGCCATCATGAAAGACTCTCAGATAGGAAGCTATGGAGTCATAGGATTGATAGGTTATTTCCTATTATTGTTTCTACTCTTAGGAAATCTGCCGTTGAAGTTAATCTGCGCCCTTGTCATTTGCGGGGATTGCTGGTCTAAATTTTGTGCATCGCAGATTATCAACTATCTGCCTTACGCACGAAAAGAGGAAGACAGCAAGGCTAAAGTTGTGTACGACCGTATGACCTGGCAAGAATTGCTGACAGGATTCATCTGTGGACTTTTGCCCATCGTATTATTCCTGCCGATAGATTTCTGGCTCGTTACAATTTGCCCGATTCTCACATTTATCTTCCTGTACCGATTGATGAAACATCGTCTTCAAGGTTATACGGGAGACTGCTGCGGAGCTACATTCCTGCTTTGTGAACTATCATTCTATCTGGGTGCCGCTATCTTGCTATATGCACATATCAGGTACGGTAATCCAGACTTTATCAATGCTTATTTAAAATAGTCATCCTATGGAAGTTACATTTATCAGACACACTTCGGTCGACGTCCCTCCCGGAGTGTGCTACGGACAATCAGATGTCCCCTTGCGTGACAGTTTTGAGCAGGAAGCTGCCATTACTTCTGAGAATTTGAAGACTTACCGTCCGCAAGGCAGGGATTTCGATCATGTATACACCAGTCCCTTATCCCGTTGTGTACGCCTCGCGACCTATTGTGGATACCCCGATGCCGAACGTGACAAACGAATTATGGAAATAAACTTCGGAAACTGGGAAATGCAGAAGTTTGATGAAATAAGTGATCCGAGATTGACAAAATGGTATACCGATTATATGAATGTACCCGCAACAAACGGAGAGTCATTCGCCATGCAATATCAACGTGTTGCCAGTTTCCTGGATGAGCTGAAAGAAAAAGAGTACGCACAAGTTGCCATCTTCGCACACGGTGGCGTACTGATTTGTGCACAACTCTATGCAGGAACCATCAAACCGGAAGAGGCGTTCAGTGCCCTGACACCTTATGGAGGAATCATTCAACTGAAAATCTAATCATCCGTTTTCGGCCATGTGAAGATAACCAGCGGTCCTTCATGTGTATCTGACTGTACCTTGTAAATACCTCCGAAAGCATGAATAAAGTGCGCATTGATTTCATGACGAATCAAAGTCGTTTTATTGTCAAAGCGTGACTTGGCAAGAGGTGTGCCGATTATTTTAAAGGTTACGATACCTTTTTCTTTATCATAACGGATGCGGACAACAATGTTGTAAGAGTTCTTATCGTTCTCTGCAGGCACCAGCAGACTGGAAAGCAATGTAGAGAACCAGTTTTCATCCGTACATATCATCTGACTCTGGATATTCGTATCTAATCGGATGGCAAGACGTCCGTTTCCTACTTGTCTGGCAAATTCAACTTCCTTGCGGCACAGCGACATGACTTCACATCCTTCATGCTTATATTTTGTTTTACCGGATTCCAAACGGGAAAGTTCCAGGATACTATTGACATACTTCAGCAAATTCTCTGCATTCTCCTGTATCATCTTGCCATATTCCACCTTAGCCTCAGGAGCCAGTTCTTTCGACTCTGTCAATAGCTCGGCAAAACCTACCACTACATTCAACGGGGTACGTATATCATGACTAATCTCCGATTGCAGGCGATCTTTAGTGACATTATCCGCTTCTGCCTGCATCGCCGCATCCGCTGTTACTTTCTCCGCCACAGCTATTTTCCGGGACAGATAGCGGGTATATAGATAAAACAGAAGCATCAAAACCAATAGAGTCATCAAGAATAAGAAACCTTGCTTATAATTGGTATCTTTTATTTTCTGCTTCTCCAGCAAAAGCTCATCAATATGATAAATCTCCTTCACCTGTTGCAACTGATTGGCCGAGAAAGCATTGTCCAGTGAATCTTGTGCTGCAATCAGATAACGGCGTGTTTCAATAGCTCCGTCGACATCACCTTTATCAATCTGAGTGGATGCTTTGTAATTGATGAGTGTGGCAAACGTGGATACATAATGATTCAACACTATAGGTGTTACTTCATCAATCAGAGCAATACTCTTATCATACTCTTTCGTACGGGAATAATATTGTAATTGCACAAGCTGGACATTCAGCCAGAATACAGGGTCCACATGATCTTCCAATAATGCTTTTGCTTTGTCTATATGTTCTTGCGCCTCGGTCATCTTTCCACGATTCATAAAGTGAAGTACATATTTTACCTCGCAGTCAATTCTCAAATTGCTCCAATTCTTACGTGTTTCGGGTTCGCGGGAGACAATATCCTGCAAGGTTTCATCCATCTGCGCCAGATAAGGACGCTTCAAACTATCCTGACCTGCATTGCCATATACCTGGGCAATGCGTGAAAGAATATCAATGCGCAAGAAGGGTTTAGTTTGAGGTGTAAAATTCTGATAGGCTTTCAAGAGAACCTTCAGAGCTTCATCGCTTCTACTGGATACATTATAAGCACATCCCAGACTATTATAAGCTGCAATTTCCCCATTATTGGAATGATGTTTCAAGGATTCCTGCAAAGTTTCTTTAGCCACATATATGGCCTTTTCTATCTGCCTTTTCGAAGCTAATGCGCGACTGATAGCGGCTTTCTGTTCCAGATAATAGTCATAAGTGCCCACTTCAGTAACATAACTTTTCAGTTTATCCACCCAGTACGCCAGACTATCCGGTTCGTGTGATTTATCGTAACAGGCAGCAAGGTAATAAGCTCCCAAATTCTCATAAGACACATTCTTTTGCGCACAAGCTTCTTGATACAAAGCCGTAGAAAAAGGCTTGTTATAAGGTGCATACTGGTGCTTATAAACGATACCACGCAGATACTCAAGCTTGTCGGACGTACTCGGCATAGCCTGCGCCACTTTCAGAATACTATCCTGATACTGCTGCGCATTGGCATCTTCCGCCTGCAACGTGTAAGCATGTCCACACAAAAAACAAAGCAATATGATTATAGTATGTTTCATAAAGCGGTATCCTCCATTTTAGATTGAAACTTCAACGGATGTGTAAAGCAGAAACGTGCACCTTGTGTATAGTTAGAGTCTACCCACAACCGTCCCTTCATGTAAGTAACAATCAGTTTACAGATAGAAAGTCCCAAGCCGCTTCCCTGTGCAAAGTCATTCAGCTTTTCAAAACGTTCAAAAATCAGATCCTGCTTTTCAAGCGGAATGCCACATCCTGTATCGGTGACAGAAAAGAAAGCTGTATTACGATCGGACATTTCCAGCTTCAGTACAATGGAACCTTCCTTGGTAAATTTAGTGGCATTCACCAATAAGTTAATCAAAACCTGACGAAGCCGGGCATCATCCGTATCCATTACTAAGTCGGAAAGTTCAGTATCGAAGCGTAACTCCACTTCAAGCTTGCGGGAAGCAGATACTGTTTCCACCACTTCTTTACATAACTTCACCGCATCATACGGACGTATGTTGAATGTGATATTATCATTTTCAAAATCAGAAAAATCAAGGATGTCATTAATCAATTTCAATAACTGGAAAGAATTGACTTTGATGATTTCACAGAATTCTTTGCGGGAATCTTCATCAAATGAATCATCGTCTGATGACAATACAGCGGAGAATCCTACTATGGCATTAAGCGGCGTACGCACTTCATGGCTCATATTGGAGAGGAACATATTTTTCTTTTTTATAGCCCGTTCTGCCTTCTGTATCATACATTCCTGTGAACGTTTCGACTCCTTCAAACGGAATATTTTTTTCCAACTGAAATAAAGGAAAAGAAACAAAGCAAGCGTACAGATAATAATGCCACCCAGATAAAAGCGATATGAAAACAACCGGTCTTGCTCATTCTGATAAGTCAACTGGTCTGCCTGGAAATGGGTAGTCAACTGGTCGATTTCTTTAGGGTAATTTTTCTCGAAAGATGATTTTATGTACGAAAAGACTGCACCATACTGTACGTAGGCTTCTTCTTTCCGTCCCATCTTTACAAGCAGATTCGCCTTATTCATCATCGTTTCTTTATACAGACTGCTGTTTATTTTAGCATAATCCGTATGGAAGAATGTATCATAAGCTTCCAGAGCTTTCTCATATTCACCTTTTTTCTCCCAATACAAGGCATCTGCTATCAAAAGATGTTGCAGGATGCCGGGAACCAGTTCTTCACGCAACGGCTCCACTTCATCCAAATGTTGACGGGCTATCTTTATTGAACCATTCAGTAGTTGGCAATAGGCATTGAAGATATGACGGACAGCCTGTTCCTGTACAGATAGCCTCTCTGCCGGATAACGATTCAGGCGGGTCATGAAGCGAGCAGCCTGGGCATAATTCCGGATACGTAAATTGTATTCTACTAATTCGACCAACAACATACGGATGTGTATATCTTCACCATGTAACCGGTCGAACAGTTCCAAAGCTTGTGCATAAGTGTCACCGGCTTCTTTTATACGTCCTGTATAAGAATAAACTTCCCCCATAGCATTCAGGGCAAGAGCCATCCCCAAATGATCGGACCATACACTTGCCTTAGAATACATCTGTTCACTTTGTGCAATAGCAAAACGAATTTCTCCCCGAAAGAGAAATGATTTAATAATAACACGCTCTAACTCAAAATAAGTTTTGTATTGTTTGCTTGCTTCCAGATAGTCGAGTATACTGTCTGTAGGAATCATATCACTCTCTTCTTTGGTGAGATAATCGAATCCCATACTGGTATGAAAGGAGTATATTATTTCATCCTGTATATTGTATTTATCCTCGTGAGGTGCATTCTCTCCTGCAGATAGAGAAAAAAAGCCCCCAAAGCATACGATATGAAGAAGCAGATATTTCAGTAAGTTTCTCATGAAGTTTGTTTGTTTCGTGCTGTGTGGTGTTTGTGTTGTCATTCACCGCATACGTTGGCAAATATATTCAATATTTTCCGAAAAGCAAAAAATTGTGAATACCTAAATGAAAAAAGAGACCAAAGTAATCGTTATTATCAGGATTATTATCATTATTCCTTCTGCACGACGGTTGACACTAACTGCAATTTTCATATCTTCTGTAGTCAGGAGGCGACCATTACTTCCAATGTAAGGCTTCCATACTTCCTCACCAAAATAATTATGCGGGCCTCCGAAACGGCAATTCAGAATGCCGGCAAGAGCAGCTTCAGGATACCCGGAATTAGGGCTGGCGTGCTGATTACCATACATACCGACAAATTTTAATAGATTCCAGAACCCACCGCGTGGAAAAGCAAGTATCATAAGGAAAGCTGTCAGACGAGCAGGTATGTAATTAGCAACATCATCCAAACGGGCAGCAAAACAACCAAAGTCCCGGTAACGTTCGTTACGATACCCAATCATAGAATCGAGGGTATTCACCATCTTATAGGCAAGCATACCGGGGACACCCAACAATATATACCAGAATAAAGGCGCGATCACTCCGTCACTCAGATTCTCAGCAAGAGTTTCAAGAGCAGCAGTACGTACTTCTTGGGCAGAAAGTTCCGAAGTATCACGACCGACAATGCGGGTCACCTGCTTTCTTCCTTCTTCTAACGAACGGTCTACAGCTTCGAATACCATACGGACTTCACGAACAAGTGTAGTGCCCGCCAAACAGAAAAAGATGGCAAGTATCTGCAACGTCAAAAATCCCCCCGGAGAAGATGATGCTACCCAACGAAACAAGTAGGAAGCAACAAAATAGATAGCAAGAACGAGAACGATAGCAGCAAGTGCACCTTTCAACTTTCGGTTCTGTCCTTTATTCAACAGATGTTCAGAAAATGAGATCATCTTTCCGAATGCGACGACGGGATGGGGCAACCAAACGGGGTCACCAAGCCAGCGATCGAGCAGCCAGGCGGCGAGTAAAGGCAAGCTAAGAGTAAAAACGGTGCCCAGAATGATGAGAATTTCTTCCATATGCATTATATTGTCCTACCACCTCCCCCTACGGGTATTTACCCCTTCTTAACTCCCCCGTTAGTCGGGGGAGAACAACCTCCCGAGAGAAGGAGAATGAGAATGATATTTCTGTTATTAATAAGTTTCAAACCACTGCCCTATCGCCTGTACAAGGCGGTCATTCTCCTCCGGTGTCTGAGTAGCAATACGGAAAAAGCGTTCATCCAGACCTTCAAAGTTAAAAGCGTCCCGAATAAGAATACCATGTTCGTTGGCAAGATAATCCTTCAATGCGGAAGCCTTACCAAAACGAAGGTGAACCAACATAAAATGAGTTTCCGTAGCCCATACCTCAAGACCACCTGTCTGTTCCAATGCATTGCGTAAACGAGCTGTCTCCTGTAAATAAGTAGATATATTCAATGGATTAGGAACGTCATATTCAAGCAAATAAAGACCAGCTTCAATAGCCAGTTGATTTACCGACCAAGGCATACGGTGGGTACGCAAACGGCTAAGCAAACCTTCATGAGCAGTTATATAGCCCAGACGCAAACCGGGAACTGCGTAACGCTTCGTCATAGAATGAAGCAACAGAACATTTGAAAAATGGGCAGCTTCAACCGATGAAAACAGAGGTTGCAGAGTAAAAAACTCATAAGACTGGTCAATTACAAAGCAAACTTGTGGATTATGTTCTATTAATTCTTTCAGATATGCTTTTTCTATTACTGCACCTGTAGGATTGTTAGGATTACAAAGCCAAAACATGCGGATGTCAGGTGGCAAGAGATAATTATCTTCAGCCGTAGGAAGTTTATACATTGATGCTACCCGATGCCCATGCATACGGCAAGCATCTGCATACTCACTGAATGTAGGCTGAAAAATAGCGGTATTAGTACCCCTAAATGTTTGCGCTATCAGGTAAATGGCTTCCGTGGCACCATTCGTTACACAAACGGAAGCGGAAGGAAGATGGTGTTTCTCTGCCAAACGACCTTCCAATGTATAAGGCTCCGGTTCGGGATAAGAAGAAATTCCACTGATATGATGGCAAAGATGTGCCTGAAGGCCAGACAAATCCACACGGCCATATACATTGGAACTGAAATTAACCTCTATCGGGCGTTTATATTTATATGCATCGTCTCCGTGTCCTTCAATCATGAGTGGTCAGTATTTGGTAGATAAGCGGCAGATTGATGTGACGACGCACATGATCGGCGAGTTTATCATATTGTTCTTCTTTGAATTGTTGATAATCAAAAGCCGTTCCGGTATCAGCGAGCTTATCTGCAAAAGGTTCGAGAAGGAAGTCTATAAACGCAGGGTTGTCAAGGATACCATGGATATAGGTTCCCATACAAGTACGGTTGACATAATAACCATCCGTACGACCGTCTTCCAAAAGATTCAGCGGGGAAACCGGAACATCATGGGTAGGAATGGTAGTGCCCATGTGAATTTCATAACCCTTTAGCAATTGTCCATTGTCAATTGTTAATTGAAATTTGACTTGTCGGGTAACTTTTTCTCCCGTCATATGGGTGCTGACGGGCAGAAGGCCGAGGCCGGGTAAACGTTCTATTTCTCCTTCTACATGATCGGGGTCGCAAACTTCCTGGCCCATCAGTTGATAGCCACCACAGATACCCATGACAGTGGCACCTTCATGGTGTGCCCGGATGACGGCTTGTGCTACACCGTTACGGCGCAGTTCATGCAAGTCGGCAAGCGTACTTTTACTACCTGGCAACAGAATGATGTCAGCTTTAGCTATTTCATCGGTATTATTAGTATAAAAAAGATGAACACGCGGATCGCGTTCGAGAACATTAAAATCAGTGAAGTTACTGAGATGTCGCAGGAGAATGACAGCGATATTGACTTTACCTTGTTCCGCCTGTACAGATTTCGTGGCAAGAGCCAGGGAGTCTTCTTCTTCGATATAAATATCGCGATAGTAAGGTACTACTCCTACCACGGGTATGCCACAAAGATCTTCGAGCATCTTGATTCCCGGTTCGAAAAGACGGATATCTCCACGGAATTTATTGATAAGGATACCTTTAATACGTTCCCTTTCATGAGGACGAAGCAGCATCAACGAGCCATAGACACTGGCAAAGACTCCGCCTCGATCAATATCTCCTACAAGGATTACATCTGCCCCGGCATGTAGAGCCATAGGCAGATTCACCAAATCCGTATCCCGGAGATTTATTTCTGAAATGCTTCCAGCACCTTCCAATACAATAGGATTATAACGAGTGGCAAGACGGTCATAGGCAGAGCAGACTTCACGACGGAGTTCTTCGCGCCCTTCCACGCGGAAATAGTCGTAAGCATTGCGGTTGCCGATAGGGCGTCCATTGAGCACCACTTGTGAGGTATGGTCAGAGGAGGGTTTCAACAACAGCGGATTCATATCTGTATGACAGGGTACACCTGCTGCTTCGGCTTGGACAGCCTGTGCACGGCCTATTTCCAGCCCCTCGGGAGTAGCATAGGAATTAAGTGCCATATTTTGTGCCTTAAACGGTGCCGGGTGATAACCATCCTGACGGAAGATGCGGCAAAAGGCAGCGGCTATAATGCTTTTTCCTACATCACTACCGGTTCCGGCAAACATAACTGGATGAAGTTTCTTCATATATATTTTTTTAGCGGAAACAAAATAACTTTTCTTGAATCTATAGCGGCAGATAGCAGTCCTCCAACAGTATAGCATATCATATCCGACCAGAGAAAACCATGTCCAAAAATTAATGCTCCAAGCGTAGTACTTCGTACGATGTTTGCCCAATCTGCCTGATATAATTGACTGATCTCTATACAATAAGAAAACAACAAAGAGATTACAACAGATTTAACTATAGATATCGATGGGAAAAGAAAACGGATTCCCCAATATACCATAGCCGCCCAAAGCGTATCACCCGAATACTCTGCTATAAACTCAGGCAATACATCACCATATTTTCGGGAAGCAAGCCCTAACACCATAATAGCGAAAGTGACAGCCAGATAAATACAACGCTCGTTTTTCACACCGCAATATTTTTTAGGATGCAAATTTATAAAATTTAATGGATAGCCGGTACAAATTCCCTATACAGAAATGATTTTTCAGTAAAATGACAGCTAAATTGAACAATAGAAAAAAAAGAGTGTTTGAGATAAACGAACCTAAACCAACAACTTGACGTATGAAACTAATTTTATGTATCGTTCTGTTGGGAGCAAACTTAGCCGTGTCGGCACAAACGAACCTCTCCCTCAGCTACGACGACGCCTTACAAATGTTGCAGAAAGGCAATCAAAGCCTCAAGATCGCCGACAAAGGCATTGAAGCCGCCCGCACAGAACGGGACAAGCTCAATGCTCTGTGGTATCCCAGCCTGCAGGGAGCCGGTACCTACGTCCATATGTCCGAAAAGATAGAAGTAAAACAACCTCTATCCCAGTTCACCGATCCCGCAAAGGATTTTGTACATGACATCATCCCCGACGACCAGTTCATCAGCGGGATACTGGACCAGATAGGCGCCCATACCCTCGTCTTCCCCCTCGCTCCCCGCAACCTCACCACCGTAGGCCTTACAGCCGAATGGATCGTCTTCTCCGGCGGTAAGCGTGTGCGAGCCGGTAAAATCGGAAACCGGATGATTGACCTCGCCCGTGAAAACCGTGCTCAAACTGACGCAACCCAACGAACCCTGCTTGCCGAAAGTTATTATGGTCTCAGCCTTGCCCGCGAAGTCGCAGCAGTACGCCGGGATACCTATAATAGTTTGAAGCAACATTACGAAAATGCTCTCAAACTGGAGGCTGCCGGAATGATTGATAAAGCCGGACGCCTTTTTGCCCAAGTCAATATGGACGAAGCACAAAGAGCACTGGAAGCAGCACAGAAAGAAGTCACCGTGGTAGAAAGTGCCCTGTGCACCCTGCTCAATCTGGAAGACAGTTGCAAGATTGAGCCTACCTCCCCTCTGTTCATCAACTCCACGCTTCCGCTCAAAGAAGAATTCGTGCAAACCATGCGTGCCGGTAACCCCATGCTGAACCAGCTATCCATTCAGCAGAGTATCGCCAAGCAGCAGCTACGGATAGACCAAAGCGGTTATCTACCGGACATCGCCTTGTTCGGTAAACAAACGCTATATGCCCACGGCATACAAAGCAACCTTGTTCCGCGTACAATGATCGGCATAGGCTTTACCTGGAATCTTTTCGACGGGCTGGCACGCGAGAAACGCATCCGCCAGTCACGAATTGCCGAGCAAACTCTTGCATTGGGTAAAGAGAAAGCACAGGATGATCTTTCTGTAGGCATAGACAAACTATACACCGGATTACAAAAAGCCCAGGACAACGTACGTGCACTGAACTCGACCATTGCCCTGAGTGAAGAACTTGTACGTATCCGCAAGAAATCCTTTGCAGAAGGTATGGCAACCAGTACCGAGGTAGTGGATGCCGAGACCATGCTTGCTACCGTCAAAGTAGCCCGTCTGGCCGCTTATTACGAATACGATGTAACACTCATGAATCTACTGGCTCTCTGTGGTACGCCGGAGCAGTTTAAAGACTTCAACAATTGACAGTTGACAATTATAAATTTATAGCAATATGGAACTAACAAAAAAAAGCATCAGCACCACATTTGTCATCATATTGGCAATCACCATACTTGTCTCTATCCTGGGAATGGTCCTTATGAGTCATCAGCCCCTCGTTCTTCAGGGACAAATAGAAACAACGGAGATCCGTATCAGTGGTAAATTACCGGGACGAGTGGATTCATTTCTTGTCCGTGAAGGAGACTGGGTAAAGGCAGGCGATACACTTGTCGTCATCAACAGTCCGACGATAGAAGCCAAATACCGGCAAGTAAATGCCCTCGAGCAAGTAGCCCAGGAGCAGAACAAGAAAATCGATGCCGGTACACGCCGACAGATCATCGCCACCGCCCAGCAACTCTGGAACAAAACCAAGAGTGACCTGACCCTGGCACAAACAACTTACGGGCGCATCCTGACACTTTATAAAGACAGTGTCGTCACCTCCCAACGGAAAGATGAAGTAGAGGCCATGTACCGTGCCGCACAAGCTGCTGAGCGCGCCGCTTACGAACAATACCAAATGGCCGTAGACGGAGCACAAAGCGAAGACCGCGCATCGGCACGCAGCATGGTAGATGCTGCACGCAGTACAGTAGATGAGGTGTCCGCCCTCCTTGTCGATGCACGTCTGACAGCACCGGAGGCAGGACAGATTTCAACTATATTTCCCAAGCGTGGAGAGCTTGTTGCACCAGGCACACCTATCATGAACCTTGTCGTTATGAATGACGCTCATGTTGTACTCAATGTACGCGAAGACCTGATGCCACAATTCAAGATGGACAGTATATTCCACGCAGATGTCCCTGCCATCGGTAAAAAGAACGTAGAGTTCCGTATTTATTATATCAGTCCGCTGGGTAGCTTCGCCACTTGGAAATCAACCAAACAGACGGGAAGCTATGATATGCAGACCTTTGAAATACATGCCCGTCCCACACAAACGGTAGAAGGGTTGCGTCCGGGAATGTCGGTGCTGCTTACTATTAATGATTAACCGATAATCTGTGTGAATGATGAAAAGTCCGTTATACAATGTACTCCACCGCGAACTTTGCCGTATGACCTCCCGCAGGTTATACCTCGGCGTATGCCTCGTACTGCCCCTATTCTGCTTATTCTTCATGGCAACCATTTTCGGTAGCGGACAAATGGAGAACATTCCTATTGGCATTGTCGATCAGGACAATACTGCCACATCCCGGCAAATCGCACGAAATATATCTGCCGTACCCACTTTCAGCGTCACACGGCATTTTACCGACGAAGCCGCCGCCCGGCAAGCCGTGCAACGCAAAGAAATATATGGTTACCTGTCTATTCCTACCGGCTTTGAACAGCATGCTACGACAGGAATGGATGCCACGCTTTCTTACTACTACCATTATGCTCTCCTCTCCGTAGGTAGCGAGTTGATGGCAGCTTTCGAAACCGCGCTGGCACCTGTCGCTCTCTCTCCCATTGCCATGGAAGCTATATCTTTAGGGCTCAATCAGGAACAGATAACCACATTCCTCCTGCCTGTACAAGCCAGTATGCACCCACTCTATAATCCCGACCTGGATTATTCTGTTTATCTGAGCCAACCTTTTTTCTATGTCCTGTTCCAGATACTCATCCTGTTGATGACAGTATATGCCATTGGCAGCGAAATCAAGTTCAATACAGCACAGGAATGGCTGACCACAGCACGAGGGAATATTCTGACTGCCGTCATCGGTAAACTATTGCCTTATACATTCATCTTCTCAGTAATCGGTATATTGGCAAATTATATCCTTTATGGAGTAGTACACATTCCTTTCCACGGTAGCTTGCTGATGATGAACCTCATGACACTGATTTTTATCATCGCCACGCAAGCACTCGCAGTGTTTATATTTTCCATCTTCCCACGGATAGCATACATTATCAGTATCGTATCCATGATCGGTTCATTGGGTGCTACTCTTTCAGGTGTCACCTTCCCCGTAACAAGTATGTATCCTCCGGTACACGCAGCATCCTATCTGTTTCCCGTCCGGCACTTCACTGAAATCTCACAGTCGATGATTTATTTTGACTCAGGTTTCGGGTATTACTGGCAATCAGCAGCTATACTTTTGCTTTTTCCACTACTGGCATTATTGATACTGCCGAGATTGAGACACTGGATTTTGAAAGATGCAGTAGAAGAAGATTCAGCCCCTATCCACAGTACGGCATATTCCTCCTCAATAGCCACTATCATTTTCAGGGAATGGCGTGCCATCAGCACCAATGCAGCAATCCTCCTGGTATTAATAGGCGGAATCTTTGCTTACGGCCTTCTCTATAACCTGATGTATGCTCCCAACCTTGTACGGAAAACTCCGGTTGCAGTTGTCGACAATTCTCATTCGGCTCTCAGCCGCGAATATATCCGGCTACTCAATGCAACTCCACAAGCCTCAGTCTACGCACTGACACCCAATTACCTTGAAGCAAAAGAGTGGCTGAAACAGAGCAAAGTAGACGGTATCCTATATCTTCCCGCCGATTTCGACGCCCGTGTAGGCCGTGGGGAACATTCGGTCTTTAGTGTTTACGCCGCAACGGATGCTTTCCTGAATTTCAAGAATCTGCAAGAGGCTTCTTCCCGCGTGATGCTTGCCGTAAACGATGCACACCGTGCAGAGGGTGCCGTATTCTTGCCACCACAGGGATTACTGGCAGTAGCCTCATCCGCACCTGTCAATGTAGCGGGCACAGCCCTATATAATTATACGGAAGGATATGGTTCATATCTTATTCCGGCAGTTATGATTATCATTATCTTTCAGACTTTATTAATGGTGATAGGAATGGTGACGGGAGAAGAGGCAGAACGAAACAGACGCCCTATTTTCTCGAAACAATCTCAACTCAATATGAATCTTACCTGGCGCCAAGCATTATATAATGTTTCCGGAAGAACCTTCGTTTACGTTATGCTTTATTTCATCTTTGCCTTATTTTTATTAGGCTTACTCCCCCATTTTTTCAGTATCCCTAATATTGGAAACGGCAGAGACATTATCACAATGATGATTCCCTTCCTGATAGGAACGAGTTTCTTCGGACTGGCTGCATCACGTTACTTCACAGACTCTGAAGCACCTTTACTAATGATCGCCTTCTTCTCCGTAGGCTATATCTTCCTGTCCGGTGTCTCTTATCCACTTGAACTAATGCCATGGTATTGGCAGGCAGCACACTACGTAGTTCCGGCAGCACCTGCCGTGCTTGCTTTCGTCAAACTGAATTCAATGGGAGGAGATATGGCAGATATCCGTCCGGAAATGATCACCCTGTGGGTACAAGTGGTAGTGTACTTCTTGCTGAGTTTATGGGTATTCAAGCATAAGCATTATCGTTTTCGTTTATAAGCAAATGATTGCCACCGTTCCTCATCCCATCCCTGGCGCTGCATTTCCATACGGGCCATGACAAAAAACAGGTCGGAAAGTCGATTGATAAAACGCAATATATCTTCCGGTACAAGATCTTCCCGATTCAGCGTCCAAAGCCTGCGTTCGGCACGACGGGCTACGGCACGGGCAAACTGTAATTGAGCCGACACCTGCGTTCCACCCGGTAGCAGGAAATAGCCGTTGTCTTCAAGCTGAAGCATCATTGCGTCCATAGCCTGTTCGCACCGCACTGTCATTTCCACAGCATGAAGTTCGTTGGGATTGCCACTACCCGGCCTCTCCGGATCTGCATCCCGTAAGCCGGAAGGGGTTGCAACATGGCTCATCACCACCATCAACTCACGTTGTATATCATGGAGTAATTCCTGCCATACATCTTTCACCGGAAGCAACGACCTGACAATTCCTATCACCGTATTCAGTTCATCAATGCAACCATTGGCTTCAATGCGGATATCATCTTTCGGAACACGCTCTCCACCGTGGATGCCTGTCATTCCTTTATCTCCTGTTTTAGTATAAATCCTTCTCATAAATTACAGGTATATCTTACATTATTTCACTCTCCCGGAACTTGTTCGAATAATGACCAAATTCCCGTTTCTCCCCAATACAAATGCGTATAACTCGCTATCAGGTTTTTATAACAAAACACGGCTGTATTCACGGGGTGTCCTTTAGCATTATAAACTTGCACAGCCGAAGCAAGCTTCTCATCCTGCTCAATGATCCGTGAATAATGAAACTCATGTCCACGCAGCTTCACCCCACGAAAATCAAAGCTTCTATACCCCATTGCCAAACGCATATCATCCTTGCAAGCGGAAACTTTCATAGGTAATGCGTCTACCATTTTGAAAGCTGTATAGGGATCTTTGCACATCACCAGTTCCGAAGCCAGATACATCATACCACCACATTCAGCAATTGTTTTTCCTCCCCGCTCAATATGAGCCTTGACTGAATCTATTACACGGGGGGCGGCACTCAATTGAAGCGCACGATTTTCCGGATAACCTCCGGGCAGATAGAGCAAATCCACATTATCCGGTACTACCGCACTGTTATCTTCCGGATCGAAGAAAGTAACCGTACCAAACTGATTCAGATAATCAAGATGTTCAGCATAGATAAAGGAGAAACTTTCCTTATTGCATGCCACCCATATATTTCCGGATAAAGAGACATTCTTTTTGACTTCTGTGGTGACATCCACCTCCCGGCGTGTGATCTGCAACAAGAGATCAAGATTCAATTGTGCGTCTAGCTGCTTCAGCAGTGTCTCAGTGATACCATCTTCATCTTTACGACTGAAATCCAGTCCCAAATGCCTGCTTTCCTCTTTCAAAGCATCGAATTTCCGCAAGCAACCCAAACAAGGCACATTCAGATCATCGCAAATCTCACGCAACATTTCCTCATGGCGGTCGCTCCCCACCTGATTGAAAATAACGCCTGCGACTTCCACTTGCGGATCAAAATCCAAATAACCTTTAATCATTGCTGCCAGTGAATAAGCGGCCGACTTAGCATTTACCACCAACACAACAGGAAGATTCAAAATCTTTGCAATCTCTGCCGATGAACCTTTACTACGGTCGTATCCGTCGAACATGCCCATCATACCTTCTACGATACAGACATCCGCATCTTTGGCATGTGAAACATACACTTCATGCATATGTTGTTCGGAAGCCATAAAAGGATCCAGATTGTAAGACGGAATTCCGCAAGCTTTTTCATGATACTTCGTGTCGATATAATCCGGCCCGCACTTATAGGGCTGTACACGTAGTTTTTTCTGCGTCAATAACGTCATCAACAATCGACTGACAGTGGTTTTTCCAATGCCCGAAGTAGGCGCCGCTATCAGAAATTGGGGAATATTTCTTATCATACCGCACAGATTTATTTCCCGCAAAGGTAGTATATATTCCCTAAAACTCTTACCTTAGCTGCCCAAATAAAAGTAAATTACTATGATTACTGAAGAACTCAAGAAATTATATTGTACGTATACCGGACACGAGCCGGGAACTATTGAAGAACTTCCTTCATCCGGCTCCAACCGTCGTTACTTCCGCCTTACGGGCACCCCTACCCTTATCGGTGTCAGCGGGACTTCCCTCGAAGAGAATCAGGCTTTCCTCTATATGGCAGACCATTTCCGCAAGAAAGGACTACCCGTGCCACAAGTCGTAGCAAAGAGTGATAACGATGCATTTTATCTGCAGGAAGACTTGGGAGACACTCTCCTGTTCAATGCTATCGAAAAAGGACGCAAGACCAGTGTTTTTGATGAAGAAGAGAAGCAACTTCTGCGCAAGACAATGCGTCTGTTGCCTGCCGTACAGTTCTCCGGTGCAGACGGAATGGACTTCTCATATTGCTACCCACAGTCAGAATTCAACAGTCGCAGCATCTTATGGGATTTGAATTACTTCAAATACTGTTTTCTGAAAGCTACCGGAATGGAGTTTCAGGAAGACCGTCTAGAAGATGATTTCCAGAAAATGGCAGACGTGTTGATGCGCAGTAGTTCGGCCACATTCATGTATCGTGATTTCCAGAGCCGGAACGTTATGATTAAAGAAGGTGAACCATGGCTCATCGACTTCCAAGGCGGACGTAAGGGACCTGTTTATTATGATGTGGCTTCCTTCCTGTGGCAAGCCAAGGCCAATTATCCTGAGAGCCTTCGCAAAGAGCTTTTAAAGGAATATCTGGACTCTCTGTGTAAATACCAGCCTGTGGACGAGAAATATTTCTATGCTCAATTACGTCATTTCGTATTGTTCCGTACCATGCAAGTGCTGGGTGCTTATGGCTTCCGTGGCTATTTCGAGAAGAAACCCCATTTCATCCAAAGCGTCCCCTTTGCTATTGAAAACCTGCGACAGCTATTGCAGGAACCCTATCCCGAATATCCGTACCTCTGTCATGTGCTGAAAGAGCTTACTGAACTGAAACAATTTACTGACGACCTCCAGAAGCGCCGTCTTGTAGTAAAAGTCACCAGTTTTGCATATAAAAAGGGTATACCTGAGGATTCAAGTGGCAACGGTGGTGGCTTTGTATTCGACTGCCGTGCCGTAAACAACCCCGGTAAGTACGACCGTTATAAACCCTTCACCGGACTGGATGAACCTGTTATTCGCTTCCTAGAAGACGATGGAGAAATAACCACGTTCCTCGAACATGTATACGGTCTGGTAGATGCTTCCGTGAAACGATACATGGAACGTGGATTTACGAACCTTTCCATTTGTTTCGGATGCACTGGCGGGCAACACCGTTCGGTTTATTCAGCACAACACCTGGCAGAACATCTGAACCAGAAATTCGGAGTACAGGTAAATCTGATGCACAGGGAACAGAATATTGAACAGACTTTTAAAGCGAAAAACTAAAGAATAAGTAGAGGATAAAAATATTGGTCTAAACTTCCGATAATTCAAGAAATAAAAAGAATGAAAGCAATGATATTTGCCGCAGGCCTCGGCACCCGCCTGCGCCCACTGACAGACAATATGCCCAAAGCACTTGTCCCCGTAGCAGGCAAAACGATGCTGGAGCGTGTCATCTTAAAGCTAAAAGATGCCGGCTTCCATGATATCACCATAAACATCCACCATTTTGGAGGTCAGATTATAGACTTCCTCCGCGCAAACCAGAACTTCGGTATGGATATTCATATCAGTGACGAACGGGGTGAACTGCTGGATACCGGTGGTGGTATTAAAAAAGCCCGTCCTCTGCTGGAGAGCAATGAGCCTTTCCTTATACATAATGCCGATATCCTGACGGACCTGGATCTCAATGCTTTCTACCACCACCATCTGGAAAGTGATGCAGATGCCACTCTGCTCACTAATCACCGGAAAACATCCCGTTATTTGTTGATGAATCAAGATAACCGCCTTTGTGGTTGGACAAATCTTTCTACAGGCGAAGTACTCCCCAAAGAACTTGATTATCCCAGCGATCATTATCAGCTGCAAGCCTTTGGCTGCGTCCATGTCCTTTCCCCCTCTATTTTCCGCTATATGAAAGATGAACGCTGGACTGGGAAATTTTCCATTATTCCGTTTTACGTGGATATCTGCCCGGAAGCACGTATTCAAGGATTTCCTATAGACAGCGAAAACTGGTTTGATGTGGGCAAGCCAGAGACACTTGCAAAGGCAGAAGCCTATTATGCGTCTTTATAAAACAGGTTTCATCTTCACCAACTGCCCCTGGGTATCAAATAAGTATTCGTAGTTGAAGGAACCGTAAATACGATACTTCCAGCGGGCACTTTTCTCAAAACGGCGACTGTCATCCAGAATGGTCGCCTGATAGACGGTCTCCAATTCATGAATGAACTCTTTAGATTCCGGGTCCGGGTATCTATAAGTGGGGATAATAACACGTATATCAGGATATTGCTCTCGCAGATTTTTGATTTCTGTACGGACAGCATCTCTTTCATTAGAATTCAGAAAAAAGAGCAAGCATACCGGTTGTCCCTGCCCTGCAATGTCCGAAAAGAGCAAACTGTCTTTCTCTGCATACTCCACTTGTTTGAAATTAACAAAACGATCTCCCGGCTTCAGGCTACGGGTAGCATCCAGCATCCGTTTCAATCCTATCAATACAGATGTACTGTCGCGCATTTGTGAAGGAGTTTTCTGATACAATGTCTCCAGTTCATCCGGATAGATTGCCGCCCAACGGTCGAACACCATCCAGCCTATTGCATTCTGCGCATTGTCGAATACAAACTGCCGTGTAGCTTCCAACGGAAAAAGATCTTCATGCCAAAGTTTCCAAAGGCGTACGTTTTGTGAATGGGAATTGGTACTCTTATCCGGTACAGGCATTGCAGGTGGGACTACATTTGACAACGTCAATTTCCCTCTTTCGGGATAAAAGAAATTAATACTGCCGGGATGCTCCATTCCATAGATATGCAACGTATCTTCTTTTCCGGAAAATGAAACTTCCCCGTTTCTGATAATAGCGAAGTCCAGGGGAGCTTTCCCATAATCACGGTCACCCGTCATACGGTCAGCACCATATCGCCACAGGTAGACCATATCTCCTTCGTAAGCGTCCAGTCCGGTGCAATGCACAATAAAAGTCTGTTCTTGCGATTGGCAACTGATGAGTCCCAGAAACAAAGAGTAAAATATCCATTGATTGATTTTCATAAAGCCCAGATAGATTAAGTAAACAAACACATTGTACAAAAGAACAATCTTTTCAGTAAAGATGCAAGCAAAAAAGACAATATATAAAAGCAATTGTTAATGAAATATCCATATATTTGTGACATAACATTAAAAAGACTGACTATGAAACGACTGAGATTAGGACTATGGGCATGTTTCTGCCTTTGTGCAGCCACCACCCTTATGGGACAAAACAAGGTGAAAACTACTGCCGAAAAGGTAATGCTGTTCATTGACGGCGCCCAAGTGACGCGTACCAAACAAGTAGATATTCCGGCAGGAAATTCAACGCTCATCTTTACCGGATTATCTCCCTATATGGATGCACAAAGTATGCAGGTCAGCGCAAAGGGAAAACTCACCGTTACGGCAGTCAACCGGCAATACAACTATATAGACAGCCTTGCCGTCAGCGAAAAACAACAAAGCCTGCAAAAGGAGCTTAAAAAAATAGAGAAACAGCAGAAAAAACAAAATGCCGAGCTTGGACTTATCAATGCCGAATATGAAATGCTGAAAACAAATTGCTCCGTCAGCAATAAGAATACCGCTACTTCTCTGGCCACTATCAAAGAAGTGAATCAATATTACTCCGGACAATTGAAAACTCTGAAAACAAAAGAACTGGCTATCAATGAACAGATAGCCGAACTTGCCATCAAACAGGGGCAACTGAGCTCTGAACTGGCACAACTAAGTGGTAAATCTCTAACCCCTATGAGTGAAATTATGGTCAATGTAAATGCGCCAGCAGCTTGCAAAGCTACATTCACCCTGAACTATTATGTAAAAAATGCCGGTTGGTTCCCTTCCTATGATGTTCGTTCCGGTAGCTTGGCCGAGCCTATCTCCATCATCTACAAAGCCAATATCTTTCAGAATACCAAGGAAGAGTGGAAGAACGTAGAATTATCCCTTTCCTCCTCTAATCCTTCCACCGGAAGCGTAGCCCCCACTCTGTCTACTTACTGGTTGGATTACGGACTTACAGCACCACGCTACAATTTGAATCTCAATGGAAACACTGTTTCAGGAATCGTTCTTGATAATGAACGTACGCCCGTAATAGGTGCTACCGTTACCATTCCGGGGACTACGATAGGAGCCATAACCGACATAAGCGGTAAGTATTCTATAACTATTCCCAATGGACAAAACAAACTTCAATTTTCATATATTGGCTATCAGACTCAGACCAGAGATATACAAGGGAATATTATGAATGTTACCCTTCAGGAAGATACACAGGCTTTGGATGAAGTAGTGGTAGTAGGTTACGGCGCTGAAAAGAAACCTCTTATGGCAGGTGCTGTCTCCGGTCTTAAGGTAAACCATAAAAGAGATATTCAATACGAAGAAGAAGCCAGCATGGCCCTTGACGTTGAACAAAGCCAGGGACAGATGGGCTACGAATTTGAAATAAAAGTGCCCTACACCATTCCTTCTGATAACAAGCCTGTAGTTGCTGAAATCGGTCATTACGAATTACCCGCTTCTTATACTTACCAAAGTACTCCGAAGATAGATAAAGATGCTTTCCTGATTGCCCAGGTAACCGATTGGGAAAAGCTGAACTTACTTGAAGGCGAAGCAAATGTTTATTTTGAGAATACTTTCATTGGCAAGTCCATTATGAATGTCACCCAACAGAACGACACACTATCCTTCTCTTTAGGTCGTGATAAACGTATCATGATACAGCGTACGAAAGAGAACGAATATACCTCACGCAAGTTTATGGGTTCCAATCAGACGCAATCCATTGCATGGAAACTTTCTGTCCGCAATACGCGTCCAGAGCCTGTCACCCTTACGCTTTACGACCAACTACCCGTATCACGCAACAATAACATTACCGTAACAGCAGAAGAAATCAGCGGCGGCAGTCTGGATGAAGCGAAAGGTATCATCACCTGGCAAATTACCTTACAACCCGGCGAACAACGTGATTTAGCTTTACGTTATAAAGTGAAGTACCCTAAAGGGCGAAACTTAATAATAGAATAATGCTTTTCTTAATTAATCTAAAGACAAGTTGATAGACCATCTGCTCCATACAGGCAGATGGTCTATGCAACAGAAATGTATTCAAGAAAGAAATAACATAACAGTGTATTACTTATAATAAATATTAATTCATATAATATTAATATAGATCACATGCATCCTTTTCATTTTTTGATTGTTTATTCTAACAAAAGAAAGAAGAAGTTATGAAAAAGATTATCGTATTATTGATGTTGGTTTTCATAGGTGCATCTACAACAATCTATGCACAGGAAAGTCAAAGTGAAAGTCGTCGTGCTGAACGTAAAGCACAACGTGATGCAGAAAAAGCTCGGGAGAAAATAGAAGAAGAACGAGCATACACTGATGCAGTACAAGCCATAAAGGAGAGAAAGTTTGTATTGGAAGCGGATCGTGTAACATTCAAAAGAGGCCGTAGTGCTTTTGTTACATCCAATACCAATTTTATCCTTTTAAATGGTGACCGGGCATCCGTACAGATTGCTTTCAATGGCGCCTTTGCAGGTCCTAACGGAATTGGAGGTGTTACAGTGGATGGCACTGTAGGTGAAGTAAAAACCACCACCGACAAAAAAGGGAATGTAACTTGCAATTTTAGTGTGACAGGTGTAGGAATCTCAGCACAAGTCTCTATCAGGCTCACTCGTGGCCGCAACAATGTATCTGCCACAGTAAATCCTAATTTCAACTCGAATAGATTAACACTGGACGGTAAACTCGTTCCATTGTCCGAGTCGAATATATTTAAAGGACGGTCGTTCTAATTATTGTAATTGAACACTTGCGACTGCAAGAGCCTGCGCTTGTACAAATGAATGTTCACACTTGTACAAGCGCAGGCTCTCGCAGCCGCAAGTGTTTTTTTATGAGAGTTACAGTACTCTTACTTTCCGCTCCATCGACTTAATCTATTTTCCACTTCTTCAGTAGACACAACCTCTTTACACTGCATCTGTTCCAAAGCATTATCAATCTTATCACGCAGTTCAAAAGAAAAGTATAGAACATCATCCGGACAACGATTATTTAATAATGCCTCAATGTCTTCTAATAGCCGTTCATCGTTTACCGCCATTAGGCGTTGAAACAAAAGTTGTTTACGTTCTCCTGTCGTCATAAAGTACCGTATTAATTACATACTACAAATATAGAGTTTTTATTTATGATTCATCCTTTCGATGTTTTTATACATACTTCTGCTTTCCTAAACATAAAAGCCTAAAATACTTTTCCTTATCTAAAGATATGTTTATCTTTGCACCCGCTTAGGTGATGTGAAGTGTGTTCAACACTCCACATAAAAGGGAATCCGGTGAGAAACCGGAACAGTGCCCGCTACTGTAAAGCCTTAATTTTGTTTCAGATAACGCGAAACAAAAAACGGGAAGTATTCATTGAGGAACTTCCAGAAACCACTGTCCAACAAATGGGAAACCAAGGATGGGAAGGTTACTTTCCGTAAAGGCTGAGTCAGGAAACCTGCCTGGGTAATCACATAATTAACGCCGTCTCGGGGTCAAGAAGGCAAGTATTAATTCTTATTTATCAATCAATGAAGAAACAGAATTGGCTGTTCATCCTCATGGGAGGATGTGTAGCAATGAGTGCATCTGCACAAGAGACAAAACAGAGTCAAGACCTGAGTGTAGAACTTAATCCCGTTGTAGTAACAGGTACAGGTACGCATCACAGACTGAAAGACACCCCAACACCAGTGGAAGTAGTAACAGCGAACGACATTAAAAAGGCTGGAATTACAGATTTCCGTGAGGCGATGACTGCTTTGGTTCCGTCGCTGTCTTTCTCTACCAACTCAATGGGAGACTACCTTATGCTAAACGGACTGTCGAACAAGTATGTGCTTATACTTATTAATGGCAAAAAGCTAACAGGAGACAGCAGTAACAACATCGACCTGAACCGCATTGACATGAGTAACGTAAAACGTATTGAAGTCCTGAAGGGTGCCGGTTCCGCTCTTTATGGTAGTGATGCTATTGGTGGTGTAATCAATATCATTACAAACCAACCGATAAATGACATAACAGTTACCAGCAATACAAAGGTAGAAGAGCGTGGACAATTCACCCAGACTGCCAACGTAGACATCAAAACAGAGAAGTTTGCTTCTTATACTTCTTATCAACGTCGTCAGGCCGATGGTTGGACTCTCACACGTGTAGATGCAGATGGTGAAGCGAGAGACCAACATGATGCTAACGCTTTCTATACGGACAATTATACCCAGATGTTTCAATTTACACCGAACGACAAACTGTCAATGTATGTTGAAGGTAGTTATTATGACCGTACAGTTAAACGTCAGCCCGAATACCTGAAATACAATCTGACATACGATGCATACAGTTTAGGAGCAGGAGCTAAATATAATTTCAACAAACGTTCTTATATCCAGTTTGATATTAAGAATGATAATTACGATACCAATTATCTGTACACCAATGAGGATGGAGATAACAAAGTTGGAGACGAAGTGCGTCAGAAACGGCAGCACTATTATAGCGGAAACCTGAAGTCATTATTCCGCTTTACGGAAAATACCCGTACCATATTCGGAGTGGAATATATACAGGAAACTCTGGATCGACCTTCATTCAACGTTGATGAACGCGCATACACTTGGGCTGCCTATGCACAAGAAGAAATCACTTTGTTTAAGAACTTACAGATACAGGCAGGATTGCGCTATGTATATCACGAAACAGCCAAGAGTAACGTTACACCCAAACTTGCCGTAATGTATCGTTTGGGCGATTTTACCATTCGCGGACAATATTCGGCAGGATTCCGTGCCCCAGGACTTGATGAGCTATACAAATACTCTTATTCTCAAAGAGGAACCAGAGCAGGAACATTAAGTGCCGGAAACAAGAATCTGGATGCAGAGAAAAGCAACTATGGCTCCATCAATTTAGAGTTCAATAAGAAATGGTTAACAGTGGGAGTAACCGGATATATCAACGAGTTACGCGATATGATTGTAGCGCGTACCGTTAAACTATCCGAATTTTCAGAGGCTGAACAAGCAGCTTTCCAGGAAATCGCAAACGAATTATATGGTGGCAATGCCAAGCTGGGTAATATCCAAAACTACGTCAACAACGATAAAGCGTTAATCAAAGGATTTGAAGTGAATCTGAATGCAAATCTGGGTTATGGTTTCTCTTTAGGCGGTAATTATACCTTTGCCGACGCCAGAACTAAAGACAGTGAAACCGGCTGGCACAAAATAGAGCGCAGTGTTCGCCACTCGGGTAATGTAAACGCAAACTATGCGCATGCTTGGAAGAGCTATCGGCTAAATGTCAACCTGAATGGTCGTGTACAAAGCAAACGCATCCATGAGACTTTAAAAAATGATGAATGGATTGACGAATCCGCTCCCGGATTTGGTTTATGGAATATCAGCACAAGACATACTTTTGACGGCTTAAAATACTTTACCATAGAACCGGGCGTAGGAATCAGCAATATTTTCGATTACAGCGACCGCCGTCCGGATGCATCCCATCTGGCCTCTCTTACACCGGGACGCACATTCTATGTAAGCCTTTTATTACGTTTCAAAAAATAATCCCACAATATCTATTTATGAGGAGGGTTATCCTACACTGGACGCTACACTGGCACAGTTGAAAGAGACACGCCCGAAACAAGTAACACTGATACCGTTGTTGCTGGTATGCGGTAATCATACGAAAGAAGACATCGTCGGAGTATGGAAGCCGGAAATGGAAAAGGCAGGTTATCAGGCCAATGTCCGCATGCAGGGAGTGGGTGAACAACCCGCTATCCGGAAGTTATATATGGAACACATTGAGTCGTTGCTGAAATAGCTACACCCTTTCCTTCTCAGGGCTACACCCTTTGCCTCGGATGGCTACACCATTCCGGGTAAAGGGTGTAGCCCTTTTTACAGCCTTTTATGCCCGAAGTTTAAAGAATAGAGCGTATCTTTGCGCCGTAGAAATAAAAGCGATATGAAACAGCCAAAGATAATAGTTGCCGGCATCGGTCCGGGCAGCGAACAAGACATCACGCCCGCAGTTCTGAATGCGGTTCGCGAAGCGGATGTAGTAGTGGGATATAAATATTATTTCCGTTTTATCCAGCCTTATCTCAACCCTGAAACAGAATGTATAGATACGGGCATGAAGCGGGAACGCACTCGTGCGGAACAGGCATTTGAATTGGCGGAACAGGGAAAAACGGTTTGTGTCATCAGTTCCGGTGACGCGGGGATTTATGGAATGACTCCGCTGATTTACGAGATGAAGCGGGAACGGAACAGCAACGTCGAAGTGATTGCCTTTCCGGGTATCAGTGCTTTTCAGAAAGCGGCTTCACTGCTGGGTGCTCCTGTGGGACATGATTTCTGTGTGATTTCTCTTTCCGATCTGATGACACCGTGGGAACGGATTGAGCGTCGCATCCGTGCGGCAGCCATGGCTGATTTCGTAACGGTTGTATACAATCCGAAAAGCGAAGGGCGGTATTGGCAACTCTATCGACTGAAAGAGCTGTTTCTCGCAGAAGGACGCGCTCCGGAGACTCCGGTAGGTTATGTACGCCAAGCCGGACGGGAGGAACAGGAAGTGCATCTGACGACACTCGCTGATTTCAATCCCGAAGAAGTGGATATGTTTACGGTCATCCTGATCGGTAACTCGCAGTCTTATGCGTGGAACGACAAGTTCATTACTCCCCGGGGATACTATAACCGTCCGGATAAGGATGAACAACCGACTAAGGGGATAGGTCAAAACATCATGATACAAAGTTTCCGGACCATTGAGTCGGAACTAAAGAATAAGAATATTCCTCTGGATCATAAATGGGCTTTGCTGCACGCCATCCACACCACAGCTGATTTTGAAATGGAAAAGCTGCTATATACGGACAAAGGTGCTGTGGAAAAGCTTTATCAGAGAATAGCGGACGGCCGGTTGAAAACGATTGTTACGGATGTGACGATGGCTGCCAGTGGTATCCGCAAAGGAGCTTTACAACGGCTGGGGGTAGAAGTGAAATGTTATCTTTCCGATGAACGGGTAGCAGCAATGGCAGCGGAAAAAGGGATCACCCGTACACAAGCCGGTATACGTCTGGCGGTGGAGGAACATCCGGATGCCTTGTTCGTATTCGGTAATGCGCCAACGGCTTTGATGGAACTTTGTGATCTGGTACGTAAAGGAAAGGCTGTACCAAGCGGTATTATTGCCGCGCCTGTGGGTTTTGTACATGTACAGGAATCCAAACACATGGTGAAGTCGTTCATGGAAATACCCAAATTGATAGTGGAGGGACGAAAAGGAGGAAGTAATTTGGCTGCAACGCTGGTGAATGCAATCTTGTGCTACAATGATGCGGAACAGTTAAGGCCGGGACGGGATGTGTAAATAAATACGCTATGATACGAAACTTTATCATCATAGGTATGGACGACAACCGGGAACCTTTCTTCCCGCCCGAAGTGCTACGGTATATCCGGGAAGGAAAAGTTTTCTCCGGTGGCTTGCGGCATCGGGAAATTGTAGAGAAGTTACTTCCGGAAGGTGCGGAGTGGATTTCCATAACAGTTCCACTGGATAACGTCTTTACCCAATACGAAAACATTTTTGCAGACTTCGAGAAGAAGGCTTCCGATGCATCGATTGTCGTATTTGCATCCGGAGATCCTCTGTTTTTCGGCTTCGCCAATACGGTAAAACGAAAACTGCCCGATGCAAAGATACGCCTCTACCCGGCTTTCAATTCCCTGCAAACATTAGCGCACAGGCTGGTGATGCCCTACGACGATATGCGTACCGTCTCTCTGACAGGACGTCCGTGGCAGGAACTGGACAAAGCACTCATAGAACGTGCCCACAAAATAGGCGTACTGACAGATCGGGAGCATACCCCTGCTACTATCGCCGCGCGGATGTTGGAATACGGATACACCGATTACACGATGTACATCGGCGAGCACCTCGGCAATCCCGAACGCGAACGCATCCGGCAACTGGGCCTTGAAGAAGCCTCAGAAGAGGTCTTCGAGCACCCCAACAACCTGCTACTCTATGCAGACACCTCATACAAATCTATGCAGACACCCTGTACTGATCTATCAGAGTTCAGGAATCACCTCACCCGCCCCTTCGGTCTTCCCGACGAACAATTTGCCCATTTGGACGGACGTGCCCGCATGATTACCAAAGCTCCGATCCGCCTCCTTACCTTGCAGGTATTGGAACTGAATCGCCGCCGTGTTTTTTGGGACATAGGTTTCTGCACAGGCTCTGTCTCCATCGAAGCCCGCCTGCAATTCCCGCATCTTACGATTGTTTCGTTCGAGATACGTCCCGAAGGAGAAGAACTGATGCGCATCAACTCCCGACGTTTCGGTGCGCCGGGAATCACAGCCTTAATCGGAGATTTCCTGCAAACTGATCTGGAAGCTCTCCCCCGCCCCGACGCTGTCTTTATCGGCGGACACGGTGGAAAATTAGAAAATATACTGGTACGCCTGAAAGAAGTATTGCAGCCCAACGGTTGCATCGTCTTCAACTCCGTGTCCGAAAGTAGTAAGGAGCTATTTCGTCAAGGAGTTCATGCTGCAGGAATGACCTTACATTCCTCTCTGCGTATCATCATCAACAATTTTAACCCTATAGAAATAATGAAAGCAACGATATGAAAACAGCTATCCTTTTAGTAACAGGCAACAGCCTCAGCCTGGCCGAGACACTGCACCAAGAAATGAACGACTCCGAAATATTCACACTCGAACATTTTCCCGGTTGCACTTATATCTCATCCCTTTCCGATTTCATAGAAGAGAATTTCGACGAATATGATGCATTCATCTTCATTTGTGCCATGGGCATTTGTGTCCGCACCATTGCCCCCCATGTAAAAGATAAGCACACCGACCCAGCCGTGATCTGCGTGGACAGTATGGGGCGCAATGCCATATCCGTATTGTCCGGTCACATCGGGCAAGCCAATAAAATCACCCAAGATGTCGCCCACATTTTAGGGGCGAATCCCGTCATCAGTACCTTGAGCGACAATAGCGGATTATGGGCTCTTGACACCCTCGGACAAGAGTTCGGTTGGGAGGTTTTGGTAGGTATGTCGCACGCATACTATAAAAATATAGAACTCCTCGACGACGAAGAAGAAAGCGATGAGGGGGAAGATTACAATGAAGAAGAAGAGTACGGCGAAGATGAGGATGAAGAGTACGACGAGGATGAGGATGAAGAGTACGATGGGGATGAGGATGAAGAGTACGATGAGGATGAGGATGAAGAGTACGACGAGGATGAGGATGAAGAGTACGACGAGGACGAGGATGAAGAGTACGATGAAGATGAGGATGAAATTGAGGATGATAACAGTATCATACTTCAAATGAGGGACGGTACCAATTACAACGAGAGAACCAAGGAATTCAACGTCATCATTAACCTCTTCGTCAACAAATACCGTACCGCCCTGTTACTTGAAATCCGCGATGAAGGTACTGACTACCTGGAACGTACCCGACCCCAACACGTCGACGTCTATTACCATCGCAGCGACATGGATCTCAGCCAGTACAAACTGCTGATTATCGTCAGTCCCTTTATGTTCTTCGACCCCGCAATAGCCCACATACAGTATATTCCTAAAATATTGCATGTCGGCCTCGGACTCGCACTCGATCCCCCCGAATTCGAAGAACTATTCGTCAATCTCGTTGTAGGCGCACCCGGTAAAAACATCTGCGGGCAAGCCATCAAAGAAGTAGCCACCATCGATGTGAAACGCAACGTAGAAGTGATAAAAAAATTACAGAAACTGGTCGACGTCCGCTTCTATACGGCCGAAGAACTGAGCCAGGTAGAAGTTCCCAATCCCAGCACCACCGTACAAAAGTACATGGGCACGCCCAGTGTATGCGAAGCAGCAGCCATACTCTCATCGCATCACGGTGTGCTATATGCCGAGAAATTCAAAGGCATCAGCAAAAAATCCACCTTCGCCATTGCCATCGAGAACGGATACCTGCGTCAAGGGCACATCGAAATCGTCGGCGCCGGTCCGGGTAATCCCGACCTTATCTCCGTGCGTGGAAGGCAAATGCTAGAGAAGGCAGATCTTATCCTCTACGCCGGCAGTCTCGTCCCCCGCGAACTGACATTCTGTGCCAAACCGGGTGCTACCGTCCGCAACTCAGCCTCTATGGACTTGGAAGAACAATTTGCACTGATGAAGAAATTCTATGATGAAGACAAATTCATCGTCCGCCTGCATACGGGCGATCCCTGCATCTACGGTGCCATTCAGGAACAGATGAACTATTTCGACCAGCATCACATGAGTTATCACATCACACCGGGCATTTCTTCCTTCCAGGCTGCTGCCGCTGCGCTGAAGTCTCAGTTTACCATTCCTGAGAAAGTGCAGAGTATCATCCTTACCCGCGGCGAAGGACGCACCCCCATGCCGGAACGCGAACAACTCCACCTGCTGGCACGCTCGCAAAGCACCATGTGTATCTTCCTCAGCGCCGGCATTGCCGAACAGGTGCAGGAAGAGCTCTTACAGGAATATCCCGAAACCACCCCTGTTGCCGTTTGCTACCACCTTACCTGGAAAGACGAGCGCATCTATCGTGGAGAGTTGAAGAACCTTGCAAAGATTGTGAAAGAGAACAACCTAACGCTCACCACCATGATTGTCGTAGGTGAAGCCATCGACAACCGCGAAGGCCTTTCCCGGCTCTACGCCCATGAGTTCAAACATCTCTTCCGTAAATAAGAAGGGAGTGATAAGGTGATAGGGTGATAAAGTATCTGTATTATATATCACGGAGTGTTATCACTTTATCACCCTATCACTTTTTGTTCAACTAAAACCTAAAAGTAATGATATTAATATTAGGTGGAACCACCGAAGGACGCATCGCTGCCCGTACCCTTGAAGAAGCCGGAAAACCATTCTACTACTCTACCAAAGGAGACGAGCAGGAAGTAACTATGCACCACGGTATCCGCCTGCATGGTGCCATGGATAAACTGGACTTGGAGCGCTGTTGCCGGGAACATAACATTCAATTACTGGTAGACGCTGCCCACCCCTTTGCCATACAACTACACCAGACCGTAGAGAAAGTAGCCCATACCCTGAACCTGCTTGTCATCCGATTCGAACGTATTTATCCGCCACGCGATGAAGAGCACATCACCTGGTGCGATGATTTTGAAGATGCCATCCGGCAAATCAGGAAAGAAGATATCTTCACCCTCCTGGCACTGACAGGGGTACAAAGCATTGCCAAGCTAAAGCCCCTCTGGCAGGAAAGTGCCTGTTGCTACTTTCGTATCCTTAACCGTGAGAGCTCCCGCCGCCTGGCCGAACGTGAAGGTTTTCCCAAAAAATATCTGCATTACTACCATGCAGGCGAAGACGAACGCATCCTGTTACAGCGACTTCACCCCGAAGCCATATTGATAAAGGAAAGCGGACTTTCCGGAGGATTCAATGAAAAAGTGGAAGCTGCCCTTCAGGAAGGTATCCGCATTTTTGCAATCCGTCGTCCGCCAATGCCCGGAAGTTTTATGATAGTGAACGGTGAACATGGCCTACGCCGGATGATTGAAAAGCATCTGCCCGATTTTTACCCTTTGCGTAGTGGTCTGACTACGGGTACCTGTGCAGCCGCGGCCGCTGTAGCTGCAACCTGGGATATTTTCAATGTTCAACGCCAGCCCCGACCCGAAGAATTCCCTGTTATTCTCCCTAACGGAGAAACCATTTATGTTCCCGTCGAAGAGCAAGAACTCTACCCGCATCCCAGCTGTGTAAACGATGACTGGAGGCTGGAGGCAGATGCCACTGTCATCAAAGATGCAGGTGATGACCCCGATGTAACCAATGGCATGCAAATCAAGGCCAATGTTGCCGTGCCTTTCCGTTTTGACGATCCAACACCCGCAGAACTTGGTGCTGATGATTATACCGTTATTGTCTGTGGAGGCGAAGGTGTAGGCATTGTTACCCTATCGGGTTTAGGACTGGAAGTGGGAGGACCTGCCATCAACGTTACTCCCCGCAAAATGATTGAAAACAATGTAAAGGCATGCCTTCAACGACTTGGCATTTCCAAACAACCCAATCCTTTTGCCGTCACTATTTCCGTGCCGGGTGGCGAAGAGATAGCCCGGCGGACTTTTAATCCCCGTCTGGGTATAGAGGGTGGTATTTCTATCATCGGAACTTCGGGTATCGTGAAACCTTTTTCTTCCGAAGCATTTATAGATTCCATCCGCAAATCTATGGAAGTAGGTCGAGCAACAGGAAGCCCGCGCATCGTCCTTAATTCCGGTGCAAAGAGTGAAAAGTATGTCCGAGGGTATTATCCTGAACTGCCTGTACAGGCATTTATTCATTACGGAAACTTCATTGGAGATACGATAAAGATTGCCGCAGATTTGGAAATCAAAGCGGTGACTTTGGGTATCATGATAGGAAAAGCCGTGAAGTTGGCAGAAGGCAATCTGGATACGCACAGCAAACAGGTGACGATGAATAAGGATTTCCTACGTGAAGTAGCACTTTCTACCAGATGCGGCGGGGAAACACTTGCTGTTATCGAAAAGATAACATTAGCCCGTGAGTTATGGACATTGCTCTCTGCTGAAGATTTGCAAGCTTTTTGCTCCCGTTTACTCGAACTGTGTCATCAATATTGTGACCCGTTGCTACCTGAAGGAGAGCTAACGATTCTGCTCATCAGCGAAGAAGGGAAAATAATTACATAGAATAAAAAAAACAAGTTTTACATGTAGTCTATCAGGCTGAAAGTCCTACGCTATATAATAAAAGCCCTTCAGGTTATATGCGAAACTTAAATTAAAAACCTCAAATATGAAACACCCTCAAATAATCCTCGTCACCGGTGCTTCTTCCGGTTTTGGAAGAGTCATTGCTACGCAGTTGGCTGCACAAGGACATATCGTTTATGGCTCCAGTCGGAAAGCAGTATCCGATAATCCCGGCTTCACAATGTTGCAATTGGATATTACTGATCCTGCATCAGTATCCAATGCCATATCGACAATTCTGAAAGAGCAAGGTAGCATTGATGTACTTGTCAACAATGCCGGGATGGGTATCAGCGGAGCTATCGAACTCACTACCGAGGAAGAGATACAGCGCCAGATGAATACGAATTTTACGGGTGCCGTCCGTATGTGTGCAGCAGTACTGCCTTTCATGCGCGAAGCCGGACACGGACGAATCATAAATATCAGTTCCATTGCAGGCGTCCTTGCCGTTCCCTTTCAGGCTTTCTACAGTGCATCAAAGTTTGCGATTGAAGGATATAGTGAAGCACTTTACCAGGAAGTAAAACCACTGGGTATACAAGTTTGCGTAGTCGAACCGGGAGATTTCCAAACTGGTTTCACAGCGCAGCGGCAAGTGAGCCAGACCACTCTCTCCCATCCACAATACGAAGAGAGTTTTGCAAAAGCCATGCAAAATGTAGAGTTGTCTGAAAACAATGGTTGCCGACCGGAAAAGTTAGGCAAAGCAATCTGCAAACTGGTAAATAGCCGCCGCCCTACTTTCCGCACAAAGGTCGGTCCGTGGGAGCAAGTATTCTTTGCCCGCATCAAACCTATGCTGCCGTTTAGTCTGGTAGATTGGCTGATCAGGAAATTCTATTAATTAGCTGTGTAGCTCATCCCCTTTGGGCAAAACTTTATAGAATAACATTTTGTGTGTTCTTTCCAAAACACTACCTTTGTGGCATACCCATTCAAAAAGGAGGATGTATGACAACTTTTGAATTAAAACGTAGTATTTTACAAGATATCAACGCATTGATGGATGATGAAGCGGCGATGCGCCGTATAAGTCGTTATATACGTCGTTTGCGTAATTCTACATCAACAAAAGATGTAGCACATGAAGACATGATTCCGTATACAATGAATGAATTACATGAGCGAATTGATAAAGCAGAAAAAGCGATCATCGAAGGAAATGTAATTGATTCTGAAACAGAAGACGCCCAATTAGCAGATTTCATGCGCACACTATGAAAATAAAGACTTATCCTGAAACTACTCAGGAGCTACGCAAGATTGCCGCTTTTTGTAACAGCAATGGGGCATTGAGATTGCACACAGGTTGATTGAAACCTATCAGAGAAACAAAAAACGTCTTTCTTCCAATCCTTATATGGCTCCAATAGAGCCTTTATTAGCAAATCGGGAGTATGTTTACCGAGGATTACTCATTCATAAATATTGTAAGGTAATATATCGCATAGATGAAACTGCGGGCATAATTTATATCGTAGATGTATGGGATACCCGTCGTGAGCCCCACGAAATATAGCACAGCGACTCGTAACCCGTAGCTTGTAGCTCGTAGCTTATAATATTCCCCCAACAGGAATTGTATGTAATCATATAATTTATATCTTTGCGAGCAAATAAACATCAACCCCTTACAAGGTTCAAGTAATGAAACAGACTATTCTCACTATTTTCTTTGCAATCATAGCATTGGGAGCAAGTGGCCAATCCCCTATCTCCTTTCAGGTAAAAGCCGGAGTCGGTACCTCCAACTTCTATGGAGAAAATGTAGAAAGTGATACACGTATCGCCTACAAAGTAGGTGTCGGCATGAACTATGAACTCAACCGCACATGGGTGTTTCAACCATCACTGAACTTCGTATCGATAGGTGCCCGTGAAGAAGTGGAATACGTAGGCAAAGTGAATATGAACGAGTTGTATATCCAGCTCCCCATCATGATGGCCGCCCGCCTCAACCTTGGAAAGAATTACAGTGCTTCCTTGAGTGCCGGCCCGTATATTGCCTATGGCGTAGGCGGAAAGACATCCGGCGAGATGGAGGAATATGATTACAGTAGTGAATACAATCCTAACAGAAGCTACAGATTCCGTATAGATACTTTCGGTAACCGGATAGATGACAAAATGGGAAACAAACGCTTTGACGCCGGCCTTATGTTCGGCCTCAACATCGAATATCACAATTTCATATTCGGAGCAGAGCTTCAATTAGGAATGATCAAGGTAAACGACCAGCTGGATAATCTATTGCAATCATCCGGCATTGAGAAATTCTCTCCCAAGAATCTCGCTTCGTTCTTCACCGTAGGATACCGTTTCTGATTTACAACTGCTCCGCCTGCTTTCGTTTCATTTCATTCAGTACACTGCATGTCAACGGTATGGCAAGAATGAACGTAAGAAGGTCAGCAACGGCCTAACACATTTCCACACCCTGCAAACCCAGATAATGAGGCAGGATAAAAATCAGCGGAATAAAGAACAATCCTTGGCGGGCAGAAGAAATAATGGTAGCCTTTACCGGTTTACGAATCGTCTGCAACATCATATTACTCATCACAATCCATGAACCCAACGGAAAAGTAATGAACTGCCAACGCAAGGCAGCAGCACCTACTGCAATTACATCCGGGTCTCCCTTACGGAACAGAGAAACAATCTCTTCTGCAAATCCCATGCCTGCCAGCGCACACACCAGTAAGAAAATGAATCCCACCTTTACACAAAACCAGAATCCCTGACGAACACGCGCATACAATCCTGCACCATAATTGAAGCCGCATACCGGCTGAAAACCTTGCCCAAAACCTATCAGAAATGCATTAATGAACATTGCGATACGGGTAACAATAGACATGCCCGCAATAGCCGCATCTCCATAAGCCCCGGCAGCCACATTCAGCAAAATAGTAGCTACACTCGCCAGCCCCTGACGGGCAAGCGAAGGAGTACCACCACCGATAATTTCCTTTATGAAAGCCAGTGAGGGCGTGAAGTTCTTGAAACGGATACGGATATTGCCTCCCTTTCTACCCATATACAACAACAGGGAGAAGCTACATATCTGACTGATGACTGTAGCCAGCGCAGCACCCGATATCCCCATATCAAAAACAAAAATCAAGATAGGGTCCAGTATCACATTAATCACCGCACCCGATACGATTCCTACCATCGCATACGCTGCATTTCCTTGGAAACGAATCTGATTGTTCAGTACTAACGAAGCAGTCATGAAAGGGGCACCCAGCAATATGATGCCTAGGTATTTCTCCGTATAAGGCAGGATAGTAGGTGTAGAACCCAATGCTAACGACAACGGGGTAAGGAAGATAAGTCCCACTACTGCCAGAAATATACCCATAAACAATGCCCAGAAGAAACCGGTAGCCGCCATCTTCTCTGCATTCCCAGTCTCCTGCGCACCGAGTTTCCGCGAAATATAGTTCCCCGAACCATGTCCGAAGAAAAAGCCCACCGCCTGAATAATGGACATGACCGAGAACACAATACCTACAGCCGCCGTCGACTGAGTATTGATCTTCCCCACAAAGTACGTATCCGCCATATTATAGAATGACGTAACCAACATACTGATAATCGTAGGTACAGCCAATGATACTATCAGACGAGGCACCGGGGTGGTAGTCAAATAGAGATAATTATCTTTTGTCGAATGTCTCATAGAATTTTCACAATCTCTGCAAGCAGTTCACCAATGGTTTGCACAGTCACCGCTTCGCCGTTTACCGGGTGTAGTACAAAAGTACCGTCCCCTTTCAAATCTCCCGTTTCAATATAAACGTCCGACTCCACGTTTCGGTTTGCCAGAATACCATTTCTTTGCAAAGCTTTCCGCACCATAGCGTATTTTTGTCCGTGCCCGACAATACGGATATGGGAAGTATACTCATTGTTCACCCGGAATAATCCTGTCTCCAGATCAAACACAATTCCTTTACGGGCAAAGAAACCACTGAGGGTTCCATCCAGTGAAAGGTCTTCGGGAGTTCCGATAGTCACCCCGTTCACCTTATCCATCAACCAGATTTTATCCGCAATCTGCAAGGCAAGTTCCAGGTCATGTGTAGACAGGAAAATAGTCTTATCCGTCTGCCGGCTCAGCTGATGGAGCAATTGCATCATTTCCACTTTACTCGGGAAATCAAGAAAGGCAGTGGGCTCATCCAGGAAAATCACCGGAGTTTCCTGAGCCAGTGCCTTGGCAATCATCACTTTTTGTCGTTCACCATCACTCAGTGTATGTACCATGCGATGTGCCAAGTGAGATATTCCGACCAGGTTGATAGCATGATCCACTACCTCTTTATCTTCTTTGGAGAGTGTTCCCCAGAAACCGGTATATGGACTGCGTCCCAGACCGATAAGTTCCACAGAAGTCATATTGCGGATGTCGCACTTTTCAGTCAGGACTACACTGATCACTTTTGAAAGCTGTTTGTCCGTATAAGAGCCAATCTCTTTTCCCTGTATACGTATTTCACCGGATAACTTCGGTTGAAATGCAGAAAGTGTACGCAACAATGTAGACTTCCCCACCCCGTTGGCACCCAGCAGACAAGTCAACTCCCCGCTATTGATTCCGGCACAAATATCGCTTGCCACGACTTTCACATCTCCTTTACTAGGATAGCCAATGGATAGTTTCTCAATATGTATAGTTTCCTGTTTCAAGACCTCTTTATTTTCAATTCTCAATTATTCTTCCAGTTCCCCTTTACGCTTCCTGAAGAGCACAGATGCCACCACCGGAGCACCTACCAAAGCTGTCACCGAGTTCACCGGCAAAGCTCCTTCAAATCCCGGCATGCGGGCTATGAGGTTACACACCAACGCCAACGAAGCCCCTACCAACAAAGTGGCAGGCATCAGTATCCGATGGTCGGATGTATGAAATATAGCCCGGCAAAGATGGGGAACAGCCAGACCGATAAACATAATCGGACCGCAATATGCCGTCACAATCGCTACCAGTACACCTGAACAGGAGATCACCAACAGGCGTGCCCGCTTGATGTTCAGCCCCAGATTCCGGGCATATCCATCGCCTAGCAGCAACAAATTCATCGTCTTTATCAGCAGAAACGAGAGTGGCAACAAGACCACCATGATACAGACAAACAGTATCATCTGATCCCCCGACACACGGGCAAAACTACCCAGTCCCCAAATGACGTATGCACGAATATCTTCCTCCACACTGAAATATTTCAATACGCCGATAATGGCACTTGCCACATAACCGATCATCACACCGATAATCAGCAGCGTCACATTTCCCTTTACTTTCTGTGAAACGTATACGATAAGCGCCATCACGGACAGTGCTCCGATAATCGCTGCAATGGACAACGCCACTTCTCCCATATATCCGAGCTTGCTCAATGCCACACCGCCCATCGCTCCCGATAGCAATACCACACAGGCTACTCCCAGGCTGGCACCCGAACTGATACCCAACACTGACGGTCCTGCCAGCGGATTCCGGAAAACCGTCTGCATCTGCAAACCACTCACCGATAGCCCCGCTCCCGCCACCAATGCCGTCAATGCCTGCGGCACACGGGATTTCCAAATGATATTCTGCCAGATAATGGACTCATCTGTATTCCCCCATAAGATGTTCCAGACGGAACGAAAAGGAATATGGACAGAGCCTAACAGCAGGTTCAGTAAGAAAAACAGGAATATAGATGCCAGTATCACCAACATCAGGAGCAGTGTCGGCCTTTTCATTGCAAACGTGCGTAGTATTTCGGTTGGTAATCAGGTAATAAATTGGGGTGGAACGCATGGATCAGATCTTCCAGCACTATTTCCGGTTCCATCGGCATACTTTCGTAGAAAGGTTGCTCGCGCATATTGCAATAAATAACGCCTTTGTCACGGAATGCACGGAAGTCGGCATAACGGGGATCAAGGGATTTCAAAGCGTCATAAGAGAATGTGCCGTCGTAACTATTCACAATACGCCAGTAATCGGCACTCTCCGCTTGGCTGTATACTGTTTCAAAATCTAGTGTAACGCCACCGGAACGGGGATCGTCTTTCAAGAAGTAATCGGCTCCCGCATCACGGAACAGCTCGGCCAGGAAGCTCTTACCGCCTACTGCATACCAGTTTCCTCCACGTATCTCACCGCTGAATACTACCGGACGCTTCTTTACATCAGCAGCCAGTTGTTTCAGATCGTTATAATGCTTTTCTATTGCAGCAAATTTTTCATTTGCCTCCTCTTCCTGTCCAATAAACAAGCCGATGAATTTAATCCATTCCGCCTGTCCCAGCGGAGTCATTTCCTTATATCCCAGGTGCGGAACCAAAAGTATTCCGATTTCACGCATCGTATCATATCCGCCACGCTTGAAAGGGGAGATAAAAATGACATCCGGATTCACACTCATGATCACTTCATTATCAAAATTACCTTCAATTCCTATTTTGGCAGTCTTACCCGACTTCAGGCGCTCATTCATTTCTTTGTTGAACAAGTGGCGTGTACTGGTTATACCCACCACCTTATCGCAGGCTTCCAGTTTGATGAAATTGGATAATTGTAAAGAAGTCATGCAAATGACACTGCGTACCGGTGTTTCGATCACCGTATAATCAGAAGGAATCCTTTCGGGTTTCGTCCCCCGGGGCACCAATGCATAATGGAAAGTATTACTACTTTCATTTTGAGGATCACGCAAGTCCACCAAGCGGACATGATTGGGGAGATATTTCACTTCAAACCCTTGGGCATAAACCGGATAAATAGAGTCTGTGGCTGATACGGAGGCTGTGATAGCCTGTAAATCAATAGAGTTTTGTTTGTTTTTCGGGCCACAAGCCACACATAAAATACTTAAAAGGGAGACAGTTATTGCAGTAGTTCGTTTCATGACAATAAAAAGGTATAGAATTCGAGCACAATATTCGTCATTTTTGGGGAGATACGCAAATACCCGTCCTGTAATTTAACCGAATTTGTGCCCGAACACCTCTTATATAAGAATGTCTAAAAATTCATCAGATCATTCAATGCTTCGCTCATACTTGGATGTGTAAATATATAATCACGCAAGAAAGTATATTCCTGTCCCGTTTTCATTACAATAGATACGATATTAATGATCTCACTTGTTTCCGGTCCAAACAGGGAACAGCCCAGAATCTTATTTGTATCGGCATCCACTACTACCTTAAACAATCCGTCAGTCTCACCTAAAGTACGTGCCCGCGGAATGGCTGCTACGGGAAGTGTATTCACCTTTATGTTCAGTCCTTTCTTACGGGCTTCCGTCTCACTCAGCCCCACACGTGCCAAAGGAGGGTCCATAAATACCGAATAACTCACAGGCTCACGGTCGTCCGTACGCCGTTCTCCTGCACCAAACAAATCCTCACGGATAATGCGGTAATCGTCCAATGAAATATAGGTGAATTGTAATCCGCCTTTTACGTCGCCAATGGCACGGATGGCCGGATTAGTAGTACGCAACCATTCATCTACAATAATGGCTCCCCGTTCATTCACTTTCACGCCGGCAACTTCCAGGTTCAGTCCCGAGATGTTCGGACGACGCCCTGTTGCCAATAAGATAGCATCTCCTTCCAGGTGATGGATTTCATGAGTTACAGCATCCTCATAAATCACTGTTGCACCGTCCACGGATTGTACCTTTGCGTTGAGATGGAATACAATACCTTTCTTTTCCAATACGGTCTGTACGCTGGCGGCAATATCCCTGTCTTCGCGCTCAATCAGTTCGGGATACCCTTCGAGTACCGTCACCTTCGAACCGAAAGAAGCATACATGGAAGCAAATTCCAAGCCGATATAACCTCCACCCACGATTACCAGCCGTTCGGGAAGTTCTTCCAGTTCCATGATGGAAGTGCTGGTGTATACGCGGGGATTCTCTTTTATTCCATCAATAGGTGGTACAATGGTTTCCGCACCGGTATTTATAAAGATCTGAGAAGACTGCAATTCAATTACTTCTGTCTCCGTCCGCACTTCTACCACATCAGGACCAGCAAACGATCCGACACCTGTATACACCGTCACATTAGGATTATCAGCCAGATTATGATAGTTCTTATTCCGCAGGAAGGAAGTCACCTCTTCTTTACGACCAATGGCCTGACGATAATAATCCTTCTTCTCTTCCCACGTAGCCTTTACCGGAGTTTCCTTAGCCAGATGTACCAACGTCTTTGTAGGAATACAGCCGATATTGATACACGTGCCTCCATACATACGATCTGAACGTTCTACTATGGCAACCGTCTTCTGACGTTTTGCAAATTCGGCAGCCAGGGTCTTCCCACCCTTGCCGAAACCAATGATAATGGCATCATACTTTTTCATATCTTTATTTTTTTAAATGTTCCAGTACACTCTTCGCACTGTCTGCTAATATAACAATTGCACCGGCCAAAATGGCTGTATCTTTTATAACTAATCTTCCTGCACCGGTCAATAAAGGGAAACCAAACTCTCCACTGCCCAGGTTGGGCACCCATACTTCGGGTGTGGTGACAAGGAAAGAAAGCGTTCCGAGAGTCATGATAATAGCAAGTCCCGCACCTACCAGTCCTACTTTCGGCCAAAATATGCCGAGGAATGTAAGGATACCGATGCTCATAATAAGAATACCCAATCCGTGAGAAAAACCATACGTATTATTCTCCTTGTGCCACTCATGCTTCGCGGCATCAAATTCTCCTTCTTTCAGCTTATACTCTTTATAGTCGGGAACATCGTGTGTATAGAAGAAGCTCATGAAAGGGCTGTTTGCCACAAAAGGTACGATGCCTTCCGCTTCATAATTCCAGAACTTCAATCCGCCGATCCAAACGAAAATAACCAGAATTGCCACACGGATAAGATTGATACCTAACTTTTGAGTAGATGCAGCCAGTGTCAGGGCTGCTACGAACATAGATTTTAATTTTGTTTCCATACGATTATTGCATTAATGAATTGTTTTGTTTTTCTGATGCAAAAATCGGGGTTTATGTCGGGGTGTGAAATGGCAATTCCACCGTATCAGTTGGCAATATTTCCCGTTGTGTTCGATTTACGGAAATCAGATACACTTTCACCGGTCATTTTCTTGAAAAAACGGCTGAAAGTGGACAAATCTTCAAAGCCCAGCAGTTCGCTGATTTCCTTGGCACTTTTAGGGGTATAGAGCAATAATCTCTTGGCCTCCGACTCTATCCGTTCATGGATAATACGCAGCGGGGAAGGTACTCCGCAGGAGGCAAACAGATTGGAGAGTGTCTTTGGGGAACGGAATAACAGGTCGGCATAATCCTGTACCTGCTTCTTTTCGCGGAAGTGCTGGTCAACCAGAATATAAAAACGGCGGACGATATCAAAGGCTTTTTCCTGTTCCGGCGTGACGCCACACTTTTCACGGGCAATGCGGGTACAGGTGATGATAAAACGTTTGAGAATGATACGTAGCATTTCCTCTTGCAGATTATCGCGAACGGCGGACTCCTGCCGGAAGATACGAATAATGTCATTCAGGTTGGCGGATTGTTCCGGCGAAAGTTTCAGTTTCATCACTTGGGAAGAACCATGAAAAAGGAAACCGTTACAGGATACTTCGTCATCATGACCGAATATACAGTAGAAATTGCTGTTGAACAGAAAAGTGAGGTACTCTCCCTCCACCGATTTAATTTCAATATGTTGCAAAGGAGTAAGACTTATGATTTCGTCCTGTTCCAACTGTATGGGAATATGGTCTATCTCCAGAGTCAAGTTTCCACTCCGCACCCAAATGAACTTATATAAAGTAGTATCCTGTTGCAGTGCTTTATTTTCGTGGAAACAAAAGGTCATTGCCAAGTTCCCGTTCAGGCGGGTATTTAATTGATAATCTATCATGATGTTAAAAAGTTAGAGTTCTTTGTCGTATGCCGAAATACAAATATACGCTATTCCGGAAGCTAATGCAAATAAAAGAAGCAATCTATTTCATCATCTCCGCTTTTCGTAATGCCCTACCCCATGTAAGGTCATATTTCGTTATAACTATATTTTAGTTTATGAGTAGAATATACAATCCAGTCCCTAATAAAATAGAGCAAGCCATATTCTTAAAAAGCATTTGAATAACGACTACACAGATACCCGATAGTATTTCCGGAGTGCCGTATGAAGGTGATAGAAAATCTATATCTTTATAGCAATAAACTACCAACATACCGAATATAACCGGAGGTAGTACTCTACCTAAATAGTTTACATATTGGGGAGTATGCGCCGAAGACCTGAAAACCCAGAAAGGAATCCAACGGGTAAAAATCACAACAAAATCAACTACCCCATTAATAACGACAAACAGCGTTTTTAAAGAATAACAGAAACGTTTTTAAAGAATGTACCCAACGTTTATTAAAAACGTAAAAGGGGTACTTAAAAGCAAAAAGCGATAAATACAAACAAAAAAGGCGATAATCCTTATGAGGAAGTATCGCCTTTACCGTTTTTCGTATGTTATTATTCCAAGAACGGATATCCCCAATTCTCAACAATAAAATTATATTACTAAAAACAAGAAAACCGGCAGTAATAATACATATCCGCCAAAGTCCGGAAAAGAAAGATTAGATTTTGTCATTTGCTAAGTTTTTTAGGTTTACTATTAAAGTTATGTTCTCTTCAAAGCCCTACAAATATACTACATCAGGAAGGCGAAGTCAAGTCTTTCAGCCGTTTTTTCCAACTGTTTTCAGACTTTACATGCTAACCTTTTCTCGTACAGATCTTTGCTTCATTGAACGGCAGACAAGTATATTGATAGCATCAAGTTGGCAAGCAAGCTATTATTGCATTCGGTTCATTAAAAAGTACCGTTGCACCAGAGCGTTTGACTTTAGTAAGCAAGAAAAGGTAGATAAACAAGAAATCGGGTTTTATTTTGTTTTATATTCAGAAAATCCCCAATTTTGCACTCCCCATAAAAGTTATTATGAGGGTGCTTATCACTAAACACTAACCATTAATCACTAACAAAATGTCCAACCCCGTCATATTCGTATCCCTCGGTCCCGGAGAACCGGACCTTATCACCCTGAAAGGCTTGAAAGCCCTGCAAAATGCCGATTGTATCTTTTGTCCTGAAACTCGCACCATAAGCGGACAGATATTCTCGCGGGCTGCCGGCATACTGCACGCGCTGGATATTCCGGATACCACCCTCTCCCGCTTTGCATTGCCTATGAGTAAGAACCGGGAACAGGCTTTCGCAGCTTACGATAAAGTGTATAGCGAAGCTTCCCTTCTTCACAAAGAAAATAAAAAAGTCTGTATCGTTGCCGAAGGAGACGCAGGTTTCTATTCTTCCATACACTATATCTTTGAAAAACTACAAGCCGACAATATTCCTGTGCAACACATTGCCGGTATCCCCGCCTTCATTGCAGCAGGTGCCTGTGCAGGACTTCATATTGCCAGCCAAGAGGAACGCCTGACCGTCATTCCCGGTATCATTACCGCCGAAGAAATAGAGAAATATATGGAGGAAAAGACTACCATTGTCATCATGAAACTTTCTCAATGTATCGAAGAAGTTCACCGTTGCATCCATCTCCATCCCGAATATAACTATCATTATTTCGAGAATATAGGCATGGAAAAAGAGAAATACCTGCATGATACAGAGCTGATTTCGGCACTCTCTTTCCCTTATTTTTCACTATTAATCATACGCCACAGCACCTTCTGAGGCGCATTTAATACTATTTCGCACATCATTGGATTAATTTTCACAAAAATGCCTTACCTTTGCCCACTGTGTAATACAAAAGATTGATAGACATGAAAAGACTTACATTGTATATGTTTATGCTCGTACTGAGCATCGGTTACGTTTCGGCACAGGGGAAAGCTGATATTAAGTTTGATAAGACCTCACACAACTTCGGTACGTTTTCTGAAAATGATCCGATAGTAAGTTGTGTATTCACATTCACTAATGTGGGCGATGCTCCGCTGGTTATACATCAAGCCGTAGCTTCCTGCGGATGTACAGTTCCTGAATATACCCAGGAACCCGTATTGCCGGGCAAAACCGGAACCGTTAAGATTACTTACAACGGAACAGGTAAGTATCCGGGACACTTCAAAAAATCCATCACTTTGCGCACGAATGCCAAAACAGAAATGATGCGACTCTTTGTAGAAGGAGATATGACACCGAAAGATGCAAAATAAGCATCTTTATATATAAGAATAAAGGAGAATTTTTCAATTCTCCTTTTTTTTTGCTTTCTTTGAAGCTGATTTGGATAAAATAAACAATTAATTGACGGCATAATAACTATAAAACATAAAAGCAATTAAGAAACTATGAAACAAGAAGAAGAGAAATTGACCGGTCTGCCGGAAAATGCATTCCGTGAATTGAAACCGGGCGAGGTCTACAACCCGTTAATGAGCCCTGACAAGAAGTACCCGGAAGTTAACCTCTGGTCTGTATTATGGGGTATCGCCATGGCTATCCTCTTTTCGGCTGCGGCAGCCTATCTGGGATTAAAAGTAGGACAAGTGTTTGAAGCAGCCATTCCTATTGCAATTATTGCCGTAGGCGTATCAGGCGCTGCCAAACGTAAGAATGCGTTAGGAGAAAATGTCATTATCCAATCCATCGGTGCCAGTTCCGGCGTTATTGTGGCAGGTGCCATTTTTACCCTGCCCGCCTTATACATTCTACAAGAAACTTATCCGGAAGAAATCACGGTTACTTTTACTCAGGTATTCATCAGTTCATTGCTGGGAGGCGTATTGGGTATTCTCTTCCTCATCCCGTTCCGCAAATACTTTGTCTGCGATATGCATGGCAAGTATCCTTTCCCCGAAGCAACAGCTACCACACAGGTACTGGTATCGGGCGAAAAAGGCGGAAGTCAGGCAAAACCGTTATTGCTGGCCGGCATTATCGGAGGTCTGTACGACTTCATCGTTGCTACATTCGGCTGGTGGAACGAAAACTTCACCACACGTGTATGCGGCTTTGGTGAGATGCTGGCCGATAAAGCAAAACTGGTATTCAAAGTGAATACAGGTGCGGCCGTACTCGGTTTGGGCTATATTGTGGGACTAAAATATGCTTCTATCATTTGTGCCGGTTCACTGGCTGTATGGTGGATTATCATTCCGGGAATGTCCATGATCTGGGGCGACAGCGTGCTGAACCAGTGGAATCCGTCAATTGTGGCTACCGTAGGCAGCATGGCTCCCGAAGAAATTTTTAATTATTATGCCAAGAGCATCGGTATCGGCGGTATTGCTATGGCAGGTATCATCGGTATCATCAAGTCATGGGGTATCATCAAAAGTGCCGTAGGACTGGCAGCTAAGGAGATGGGTGGAAAATCCAATGTAGAAGCCAGCATGAAGCGCACTCAACGTGATATTTCGATGAAGATTATCGCTATCGGTTCTATTATAACACTGTTGCTGGTATTCTTATTCTTCTACTTCGATGTGATGCAAGGCAGTTTGCTGCATACTGTGGTAGCTATTCTGCTGGTGGCAGGTATCGCTTTCCTGTTTACGACTGTGGCTGCCAATGCCATTGCAATCGTAGGTACGAATCCGGTTTCCGGCATGACGCTGATGACATTGATTCTGGCATCGGTAGTGATGGTATCTGTTGGTTTGAAAGGTCCTGAAGGAATGGTAGCTGCATTGGTAATGGGTGGCGTTGTGTGTACGGCACTATCTATGGCAGGTGGGTTCATTACTGACTTGAAAATCGGTTATTGGTTGGGTAGTACACCCGCCAAACAGGAAGCCTGGAAGTTCCTCGGAACGATTGTTTCAGCTGCAACCGTAGGTGGTGTAATGATTATCCTGAATAAGACATACGGATTTACCAGCGGACAACTGGCTGCTCCACAAGCTAATGCGATGGCGGCAGTTATTGAACCGTTAATGAATGGCGTGGGTGCTCCCTGGTTGCTTTACGGCATTGGTGCAGTACTTGCTATCGTACTGAATGCATTCAAAATTCCCGCACTGGCATTTGCATTGGGTATGTTCATTCCATTACAACTGAACATTCCTCTCGTTGTGGGTGGTGCTGTGAACTGGTACGTAACCAGCCGTAGCAAGGATGCTGCTCTCAATGCAGAACGTGGCGAAAAAGGTACGTTGCTGGCATCCGGTTTCATTGCCGGTGGTGCACTTATGGGCGTAGTCAGTGCAGCAATGCGTTTCGGAGGTATCAACCTGGTGAATGATGCCTGGGTAAACAATACGTGGTCAGAAGTACTGGCATTGGGTGCTTATGCATTGCTGATAATTTACTTTATCAAGGCTTCGATGAAAACCAAATAATAGAAATACAATGAGAACAATTTTATTTATCACAGCATTGTTTATGTCAACTCTGCTATCTGCTCAGAAGCCCGTTGAGATACCCTTGTGGCCCAACGGTGCTCCTAATACGAATGGCCTGACAGGAGATCAGGAAGATTTGAACGGCGGCCGTGTGGCCAATGTCGTTAATCCGACCATCACGGTTTATCGTCCGGCAAAGCCGAACGGTATGACTATCTTGATGTGTCCGGGCGGCGGATATGCCCGCCTGGCAATGAATCACGAAGGCCATGACATGGCATCTTGGTTCAACACACAGGGAATCACGTATGCTGTTCTGAAATATCGTATGCCGAACGGGAACCGCGAAGTGCCCCTCTCAGATGCAGAACAGGCCATCCGCATTATTCGTCAACATGCCAAAGAATGGGGTATCAATCCGAATCAGGTAGGCGTTATGGGTGCATCGGCAGGAGGACACCTGGCTGCTTCTCTCTCTACACTTTACAGTAGTGATGAAACGCGTCCGGACTTTCAGATATTACTTTATCCGGTAATCTCGATGGTACCGGGCATTACTCATGGAGGTTCGCGCAAGAACCTTCTTGGTGATAACCCGACCAAGGAACTGGAAGACGCGTATTCTCTGGAACGTCGTGTATCTCCCCGCTCTCCACAAGCTTTCATCGTACTTTCTGCTGATGATGGCGCTGTGCCGCCCATGAATAGTATCGGCTACTTCCTTGCTCTCAACCAACAGAAAGTTCCCGTATCCATGCACATCTACCCCATTGGCGGACATGGCTGGGGCTTCCGTGATAACTTCACTTACAAACGCCAGTGGACAGAAGAACTGGAGAAGTGGTTGCGTGACGGGGTGAAATTCGAGAAAAAATAATTAATATATCAACTCATGAAAAAATTGACTTTTATCACCTGTCTCGTATTACTACCCCTCGCCCTTCAGGCACAGGAAGACCGTTACGACCAGTTGACCAATCCGAAGTTGACCAGTATCAACAAAGAGGCTCCCCGAAGTACATTCACTTCTTATGCCACCGAAGAAGATGCTATCGTCAACGACCGGACGAACGGAGCCAGCCGCCTATCCCTCAACGGGAAATGGAAGTTCAACTATGTGGAAAACTTTGCCGACCGTCCCACAGACTTCATGAATGTGCGTACTGATGTGAACCGTTGGCCGGACATCAATGTGCCGGGTAACTGGGAGCTGCAGGGCTTCGGTACTCCGATCTACGTCAACCAGCCTTACGAGTTCTGTTCTAAGGGTTACGAACCTTATTGGGACAAGCCTAATCCGCCTTATGTACCCAAAGACTGGAATCCGACAGGAACATATCGCCGTGATTTCGTTGTAGGTAATGACTGGGATGGAAAAGAAATCTTCCTCAGTGCGGACGGTGTACGCGGTGCTGCTTTCTATTACATGAATGGCAAGTTTGTAGGTATGAGCAAGGATGCTAAAACTCCTGCCCGCTTCAACGTTACCGCCATGATCAAAAAAGGTAAGAATATGATTGCCATTCAGGTACACCGTTTCTCGGATGCCAATTATCTGGAATGTCAGGACTTTTGGCGCATCAGCGGTATAGAGCGCGATATCTATCTCTATGCCACGCCCAAAATCCATATTGCAGACTTCAAGGTAGAGACTCCGCTGGATCCTTATTACAAGGATGGTATCCTGCAACTGAAAGTGAAGCTTACGAACGAAAGTGATATAAAGTCTCCTTATGTAGTTTCCTATCGTTTACTCGATGACCAGGATCAGCAAGTAACCCAGTCCTATACCCGTGTGGAAGGTGATCAGACCGAAGTAGAATTCACGAAGAAAACCCTCCATGGTGTAAAGCATTGGACGGCTGAAACACCTAATCTTTATACACTCGTCATCAGCCTGAAGCGCACCAATGGCGAAGTAATAGAAGCTACCAGTTGCAAGGTAGGTTTCCGTACGATAGAGATTAAGGATAAGCAACTGCTTGTAAATGGCGTGCCTATCCTTATAAAAGGTGTGAATGTACACGAGCATAATGAATACACGGGGCATTACGTTCCGGAAGATCTTATGATTAAGGATTTCGAACTCTGGAAAAAGTATAATGTGAACACCGTACGCACTTGCCACTACCCGCAACAGGAACGCTTCTACGAACTTTGCGACCAATATGGTATGTACGTAATTGATGAAGCAAATATTGAAAGCCACGGTATGGGTTATAACCTCAATGTAGGTGGTACTTTGGGTAACAATCCGTTATTCATGAATGCTCACCTCGACCGTACCATGAATATGTACGAACGCGATAAGAATCATCCGTCTGTAATCATCTGGTCATTGGGTAACGAAGCTGGAAACGGACTGAACTTCTACGTTACTTATAATACTCTGAAGATGCTCGATAGCCGTCCTATCCAGTACGAACGTGCCGGATTAGAATGGAATACGGATATTTATTGTCCGATGTACTCTTCTCCCCAATCTATTGAAAAGTATGCCCAGAATAAGGAAATGACTCGTCCACTTATCCTGTGTGAATATGCTCATGCTATGGGTAACAGTCTTGGCAACTTCCAGGACTATTGGGATGTAATTGAGAAATATCCGATATTACAAGGTGGTTGCATCTGGGACTGGGTAGATCAAGGCTTTGCCGCCAAGACCAGCGACGGACGCAAATACTGGAATTATGGTGGTGACTACGGCGATACCGGAACTCCTTCCGATGGCAACTTCTGCATCAATGGTGTAGTTTATCCCGACCGCAGTATAAAGCCCCAGACTATTGAAATGGGTAAGGTTTATCAGAACATTAAATTCATTAAGTTCGATCCGCAAACCTGCACGGTGCAGATACGCTATGACTTCTCATTTACTGATCTAAATAAATATGATTTCCATTATGTCGTTCGCGATCATGGAAAAGAGATTTATAAAGGTCAGATGGACAATATCAATGCTGCTCCGGGCAAGACAGCTACCAGTGCATTCCTGCAAGGTATTCCTAAAGAAAAGAATACTACGGGAGATGTACGCATCGAGTTCTATGCAACCATACGTAATGCAGAACCTTTCTTACCGGTTGGTACGGTAATCGCACGTGAACAAACTTATGTTCATCCGTTCTTTAAGAAAGAAGTGGTACGCATGGATCCCGCTAAAGTAGATGAAGTCTTTTCACAGGTTGTTTTCAGCGGTGATGATTTCAAAGCTACATTTGATAAACAAAGTGGCTTGCTGACCTCTTATATCTATAAGAAACAAGAGTATATCCATAACGGTCAAGGTCCGCAACCTTTCTTCTGGCGTGCACCTACCGATAATGATTACGGAGCAAAGCTTCCCACTCGCCTGAAAGCATGGCGCGAGGCCAGTTACCAGACACCTAAGGCAGAATCGTTCAATGTTTCTAAAGATGGTGACAAGTCCATTGTAAAAGTTACCTATCGTTTTCCGCAGGTAGATGCGCAGTGGGAAATTACCTATAAAGTCTTTGCCAATGGCATTATCAAAGTGGATAATCGCTTTGTAGCCGAAGGTACGGAAACTCCGATGATACCCCGTGTAGGTTTGCGCATGCAATTATCGGAAATATTAAACGACCTTACTTACTACGGCCGTGGTCCGGAAGAGAACTATCGTGATCGTCGCACTTCCCAGTTTATCGGAGAATATACTACTCCGATAAAGGACTTGTACGAACCGTACATCCGTCCGCAAGAAAATGAGCATCGTACGGATATTTACTGGTGTGCACTCACCACTAAACAAAAAGCCGGTTTACTCTTCATTGCCGACCGTACGTTTGAACTGAATGCTTCCAACTATCTGCTTGGAAGTCTGGATAGCGGCGAAACCATCGACAATGGTGCTCCACGTACCAACGAAACGAATCACCGTCACCTCACCGACCCACAACCTGTAAAACAGGTAGATATGTTTATCGACTATCGTATGATGGGTGTAGGTGGTGATAATAGTTGGGGAGCTATAGCACACGAACCGTATCTGATTCGGCCCGGTGTAGAAAATACCATTGAATACGGCTTCTCCATCGTACCATTTGACAAAAAGGCGGATTACAAAAATTTAATCTATCAATATTAAATTTAATCTGTCCAAATTAAGGATTTATGAAAAGGATGTCGTACTTTTGCGACATCCTTTTTTATTTATATTAATAAACGAAAGAACAATGAAAACAATGATTACCCTCCTGTTCAGTGCGCTTTGTGTAGCTACTGTCAGTGCTCAGACAGATGAAAAAGACAACGCCATGCTGAACAATGGAATAAATTTTCTGGATATTCCTTACGTAGCACACACGTTGGAAGTTACTGATGGTGAAGAAGAACTTATCATCAATTGTGATGAAGTAGATTGCACCACCTTTGTAGAATATACTCTTGCTATGGCCCTCTCTCCTACCGAAGACGGGCAGATAGCCGAAGGCGATTTTGCCGATAAGCTCCAGATGATTCGCTATCGCGACGGAAAGATAAACGGTTATACTTCCCGCCTGCACTACATTGCAGACTGGGTAAACAATGGTGTTCGTAACGGTTTCCTGGAAGATGTAACAACAGCTAACAGTCCATATATACAGCAAGTTTCTCTTTCCTACATGTCTTCTCATCCCAAGCTATACAAGCAGCTAAGTAACTCTCCGGAAAACGTAGCAAAGATGAAAGAAATAGAAAAGTCATTGAATGGTCAGGAATTCCATTATGTTCCCAAAGATAAACTACCATTCGCCGGTCTGCCTTGGATAAAGAATGGTGACATCATTGCTATTACTACAAATACTCCGGGACTGGATGTAGCCCATATGGGTATTGCTTTCTATGTAAACGGCAAACTGAGTCTGCTGCACGCTTCTTCTAAAGAGAAGAAAGTAGTTATTTCTAAAGTGACTTTGGGACAGATGCTGAAGAAAAATAAAAATTGGACGGGAGTCAGAGTGCTAAGAATGAAAAAATAAACTTTAGATATTTATTATCAAAATAAATACGGAAACTGCCATTAATGGAGATTCTGTGTAAACAATAAGCACTTTTCAATCAAAAAGCGTGACCTTTCATCAAAAAGGGTGTAGCCTTAACCACAAAAGGGCTACACCATAAGAGTAAAAGGGTGTAGCCATCCAAACTAAAAGGCTACCCCCTTTTAAAATGTCCTACAGATAGTTGTAGCCCATATTTTAAACGCTAAAAGAAAAAAAACATCTACTTTTTTGCCTTCACCCATATAAAAGATGTAATCATATTTATAGGATTTATGGTTAATTAAAAAAATAGCTTGGAGATATCTTTGATAACATCTCCAAGCCCCCAGAAAAACTTAATAACAACTTGTTACCCTCGCATCAGCAATTCCGGGAATGTAAATCCTTGCATGGTATAGCAGATAAAGAAGATGGTAGCACTAACAATCCACAGAATAAGCAATGTCCACTTCAACCCGGAAACCATAGGTTGCCAATTGAACACCGGACGGAAGATTGCGAAAACAAGGCTAACCAGAGGAATACCTACTACGAGGATACCTGCAATATATAGTACGATGGCTGACAAAGGAGATGTAGGCAATACAAAATCAATATCCGGAAACCAGGACATCAACGCTGCACCACCCCCAATAGCAACTGCAATAGCGGCAATGAGCAAAGCTACAAATACAATACCGAAAACAAACAGTACCGGACTGCAAATGATAGCCACAATAACCAGACAAATCTTCAGGAACCAACCGACAATCATTAATAATGTATCACCAGTCCTTTGCATAAAAGTACGAGGTTTATCAGACTTCATATAATCGTTTACATTATTGGTAACTCTCTCAAAACCATCAGTCACAGTCTTTCCTATGTTCTCTACCGTAACAGCTTCACCACGCATGTTCAACTTCTCAGCTGCTGTACGAGCTTCGGGAATCACTATCCAGCAAATGATATAGAGAGGAAGTAAAAACTTGAAACCAAAGATTGCACAAAGAACAAAAATCAAACGGAACCAAGTAGAATCCCAACCTAAATAAACACTAAGTCCCCCTATCACGCCACCCAGCATTTTATCGTCCGGATTGCGATACAAACGGCGACGGGTTGAAGTATAAGAAGAATTATTATCACCATTCCAGGAACCGGAACCATAACTTTCACCGGAGGCACCCTTCGTATTTCCGGAACCGGAAGCAGCATTCTCCTCAGTCCCTGTTTCCATCTCTTCAGGTTTCCCCATACGATTGATTACTTCTTCTACATCAGTTATAGTGATAACCTGAGAGCCAGCAGTCAGCTTCTCTAAAAAAAGTTCAGAGATGCGGAGTTCGATGTCATTTACAATCTCGTCAGCACCGGCTTGTCTTCTAAAGTGCAGTTTCAGATTGCATAGATAGTTATCCAAAAGGCGATAGGCGTCTTCATCAATGTGGAAAACAGTTCCGCCCAAATTTACTGTTAATGTCTTTTTCATTGCTATTTGTTTTTAAAATTTATACTGATACGAGGTTTTTAATATCCTGAATCTAATAGTTGGCTATATGATTCACTGTTTCATTCAACTCACGCCAAGAGACTTCCAACTCTCCAAGAAAAACTTCCCCTTTCGGAGTGAGCTTGTAATATTTACGTGGTGGTCCTTGTGTGGACTCTATCCATTCGTAACTTAATAGATCGTCATTCTTCAGACGAGTGAGCAGCGGGTAAAGCGTTCCTTCCACTACGATCAGCTTGGCTTCCTTTAGTTTCTGGATGATATCCGAAGCGTAGGCCGGTTCTTTGTGAAGCAGTAGCATGATGCAATACTCTAACATGCCCTTACGCATTTGCGACTTTACATTATTTACGTCCATCTCTTATTGGTTTACGATTCGACAATTTTCTATTTTACAGCAAAGATAGCAACTGATTGAAATAGAGCTTTTCTTTGTATGACACAAATATATGCATTATCTTAGTACTATGCAATACAAAGTACCTTGTATTTTGTTTAATTAACACTCTTCTCTATTCACACCTTATTAATAAAGCACCAAGGGAGAGAATAACATATAAGAGAAAAATGTATCTTTGCGGAAAAGATATAAATACAACGAACTATGTTAATTATCAGAAAAGCAACTACAGCCGATTGTGAGCTGATTCATAAACTTGCATGGCAGATATTTCCGGAGACTTACAAGGACATACTTTCACCGGAGCAAAACGATTACATGATGGAATGGATGTACTCCATAGAGAACATCCGCAAGCAAATGGAAGAAGAAGGACATGTATATTTCATTGGATACAAGAACAAAGAAGTGTGTGGTTATGTATCTGTGCAACAACAAGGTGAAGATCTATTTCACTTACAGAAAATATATGTACTCCCCTCCTTTCAAGGATCACATTGCGGTAGCTTCTTATTTCATGAAGCCGTCAAATATATCAAGGAAGTACATCCTGGTCCATGCCTAATGGAGTTGAATGTGAACCGTAACAATAAAGCGCTGAATTTCTATGAACGTATGGGAATGAAGAAATTGAGGGAAGGGGATTTTCCGATAGGAAACGGATATTATATGAATGACTTTATAATGGGGCTTGAGATTCAATGAAAGAATGAAAAAATTAAAGGCTGCGCAAGGTTCTCTTTTGAACTGCGCAGCCTTTAATTTTTAATTTCTAATTATTCCGTTACTCGTTCTAACCATTTTACCATGCCAAACATAACGCCCATTGACACAAGACAAATAACAAAGAACACAGTCCAGCACTGCCAGATAGGAATCTTATTATACATCATAGGACCAAGGAATAAGAAGAGATTTCCTATTGCTGTTGCACCCAACCACAAGCCTTGACACAAGCCCTGAATATGTTTGGGAGCTACCTTAGAAACAAATGAAAGCCCCAATGGTGAAATGAAAAGTTCAGCTACAGTCAGGAAGAAATAAACCACTATCAATACCCATGGTCCGGCTTTCAACCCAGCTTTGGCAGAATCCGCCATTGCCTTAAATTCAGTACCTGACGGGTAACCTTGCATTGCCGAATAAATGGTAAGGAATAAGAATGCAAGTCCTGCAATCCCCATACCGATGGCAATCTTCTTAGGAGTAGAGATTTGCTGACCACGACGAGCCAATGTACCAAAGAAGAGCATGATGAGCGGAGTAAGTACTATCACAAAGAACGGATTCACAGCTTGCCAAATTTCGGGTGCAATACTATCGGTTACTACGAAGTCGCGGGCAAAAAGTGAAAGCGACTGTCCATTCTGGTGGAATGAGAACCAGAAGAAAATCACGATACCTAATACTGCAAACAGTGCATATAAACGTTGCTTTATCTCTTTTGCCATAGCTGCTTTCTCGGCAGGTGTATAAGTCACCGATTCCTGTTTTTCCTTCTTGCCCGGTGTAGGGAATACCTTCCGACAAGCAATGAAAATAAAGAGAGAAATAAGCATAGCTACTACCGAAGCTATGAATGAATAGTGGATACCTGTATTGAATACGTCAAGATATTGGGTACAGAAAACACTCAAATCACTTGTTACCGTACCTCCTACTTTGACAACCAGTTCATTCAGATTAGAGAGATTATCAGAAGCCATATTGCCACCTTCCTTAATATATTGATGGCACAATGCAGGCAGATCAGCATTATACATCATGCTATGAACCTTCAGCCACCATTCTCTAAGCAAGGGAGCAACAAAAGGCGCAATCAACCCACCAATATTGATAAATACATAGAATATCTGAAAGCCGGAATCACGACGGCTCTTAGCCAGCTTCAAGGCTTCAGGTCCTTTTTTCTCAGCTTCTTTCTCAAGGTTGTCGTACATCTGGCCTACGATAGCCTGTAAGTTTCCTTTAAAAAGTCCGTTACCGAAAGCAATGAAAAACAAAGAGACACAAGTCAAAGGAAGCAACCAACCAATATTTTCAGCAGTGGACAGTACAGGAATAGATAGAATGACATAACCCAATGACATCACTATCAATCCTGACATGATTGTTCCTTTATAGTTTTGCGTCCTATCGGCAATAATACCGCCTACCAAACTCAGTACATAGATACCACAATAAAAGACTGAGTAGATAATGGAACTGGTTTCGTCACTCAGGCCGAATTTGGAGCAGAGGAACAGTACCAGTACGGCATTCATGATGTAGTAGCCGAACCTTTCGCCCATATTGGAGATAGCAGCTGCCAACAGACCTTTAGGATGATTCTTGAACATAGATATAAGTTTTTTAAATTAGTAATTAGATTGATTTTCGTTTATTAAATGCAAATATATACATTTTGCTGAAATAACCTGTAAAAAAGTGAAATTAGTCATGAAAAAGGATGCAAACTTCAGCATGAACCTCCTTAATTAAATCATTTGGATCAAGTTTAAGTTGCAGGCCACGCTGACCCGCACTTATGTAGATATAAGGATAATTGAGACAAGATTCATGAATGTATGTAGGGAAAGGTTTCTTCATACCGATAGGAGTACATCCACCACGAATATATCCCGTCAAAGGAAGTAATTCTTTCATCGGAATAAGATCACACTTCTTATTACCGGAAGCTTTAGCCGCCAATTTTAAATCTACCTCATGCTCACCGGGGATGACACATACGAAATAGCCATTCTTATCGCCATGCAGGACAAGGGTTTTGAATACCTGTTCGATATTCTCCCCCAAACTATCAGCCACATGAATAGCGCTTAAATCGTTTTCATCCACCTCATAGGGAATGAGTTCGTATGGTATTTTGGCTTTATCCAAAAGCCTCGCCGCATTCGTCTTATTGATTTTCATAATTTATCCTTTTAATTCTTCTCGCAAAAACTTAGGGGTATATCCCTTCTTACTCTTGGCCACTTCTTCCGGTGTGCCGCAACTGAGGAGTTGCCCCCCACCCTTACCACCATCAGGTCCCATATCGATGATATAATCAGCCATCTTGATAACATCCAGATTATGCTCGATGACAATCACTGTGTTACCTTTGTCCACCAATTTATTAAGCACATTCATCAGTACGCGAATGTCTTCGAAATGAAGTCCGGTAGTAGGCTCATCCAGAATATAAAGGGTTTTCCCCGTATCTCGCTTGGAAAGTTCCGTAGCCAATTTCACACGTTGGCTTTCACCACCGGAAAGGGTGGTGGAAGATTGTCCCAACTTTATATATCCCAGACCGACTTCCTGTATTACCTTAATCTTATTCAAAATCTGTGGCACATTTTCAAAGAACTCCACCGCACGGTTAATGGTCATATCCAGTACATCAGCAATAGATTTTCCCTTGAAGCGCACTTCCAATGTCTCACGATTATAGCGTTTGCCATGACAGACTTCACAGGGTACATATACATCGGGCAGGAAGTTCATTTCAATTGTTTTGTAACCATTTCCCTGGCATGCTTCACAACGTCCGCCACTCACATTAAAGGAGAAGCGCCCCGGCTTATAACCGCGTATCTTGGCTTCCGGTAATCCTACAAACAAATTACGAATATCAGAAAAAACTCCCGTATAAGTGGCCGGATTAGAACGCGGCGTACGTCCCAGCGGAGACTGATCCACATTTACCACCTTATCGACGTTTTCCAATCCTTCGATGGTATCGTATTCCAGGGGATCCTGAAGCGAGCGATAGAACTTCTGCGAAAGAATAGGTTGCAATGTTTCGTTGATAAGCGTAGATTTTCCGCTACCGGATACACCGGTGACACAAATCAACTTACCAAGAGGAAATTCCACATCCACCCCTTTCAGGTTATTCCCCCGTGCACCACGTAGCCAAAGGCTATGTCCATTACCTTCACGACGTTTTTGGGGGATTTCTATCTCACGTTCACCATTAAGATATTGTGATGTCAGCGTATGTGTCTCTAACATTTCTTTCGGAGTTCCTGCAAAAACAACCTCACCACCCAAGCGTCCGGCTTTCGGGCCCATATCAATCACATAATCGGCAGCCATCATCATATCCTTATCATGCTCCACAACAATGACGGAGTTACCGATATCCCTCAGCTCCTTCAGAGAATGAATAAGCCGCTGATTATCCCGCTGATGCAAGCCAATACTAGGCTCATCAAGGATATAAAGTACATTCACCAATTGCGAACCGATTTGGGTAGCCAAACGAATACGCTGGCTCTCACCACCGGAAAGGGTTACAGAACCACGGTCAAGAGCAAGATAATCTAATCCGACATCCAACAGGAATTTCAAACGGGTGCGGATTTCTTTCAATATCTCGACAGCAATTTGTTTCTGTTTATTATCCAGATACTGATCGACATTCATCAGCCAGTCGTAAAGCTCATTGATATCCATACAAGACAGTTCATAGATATTCTTATCATGGATACGGAAATGAAGGGCTTCTTTATTCAATCTCGCTCCTTTACATTCAGGGCATACAGTAGTTTTAGCAAACTGTTCCGCCCACTTTTGTGCAGTGGCGGAAGCATCCTTTTCCTGTAACATCTGAATATACTTCACTACTCCCTCAAACGTTACAAAGTAATCGGAGGAAGTGCCGATAAGAGAGCTTTTAATCTTAATACGTTCATCCGAACCGTAGAGAATTTCATCAATGGCTTCATCCGGCAACTCCTTAACAGGAGTCTTCAAGGTAGCTTCATATTTTTCCAATAAAGCGGCAATCTGCCAGAAAATCATGCTATTCTTGTACTTACCTAATGGAATGACAGCTCCTTCGTATATAGAAAGTTCCCGATCCGGAATCACTTTTTCCACATCAATCTGATTCACAACTCCCAATCCCTTACATTTAGGGCAAGCACCTTGAGGAGAGTTGAATGAAAAATTGTGGGGTGCCGGCTCACGGTAGGACAACCCGGTAACAGGGCACATTAACCGCTTGCTATAATGACGTACATTTTCGGACTGTAAATCAAGTATCATCAACAACCCGTCACCTTGTTGCATTGCGGTAGCCACACTGTTTTTCAGACGCACGTCATCTTTATCCGTCACAACCAGCTTATCAACAACTACTTCTATATCATGATTCTTATAACGATCCAACTTCATGCCGGGTAATGCCTCCTTGATTTCACCGTCTACACGAACATAGAGATACCCCTTCTTACGCACCTGTTCGAACAGTTCCTTATAATGTCCCTTACGAGTACGAACTAATGGAGCCAAAATATAAATTTTCTTGCCTTTATAATCATTCAGGATTAAATCAAGGATTTGCTCTTCAGTGTATTTCACCATTCTCTCACCCGAAAGATAAGAATAGGCTATACCGGCACGTGCATAAAGCAAACGCAAATAATCATAAATTTCCGTTGTAGTGCCGACTGTAGAACGGGGATTCTTATTCGTCGTTTTTTGTTCAATAGAAATAACCGGACTTAATCCCGTAATTTTATCGACATCGGGACGTTCCAGATTTCCCAGGAAATTGCGGGCATACGCAGAAAATGTTTCGATATACCGACGCTGTCCTTCGGCAAAAATCGTGTCGAATGCCAACGACGACTTGCCGCTTCCGCTTAGTCCCGTAATAACGGTAAGACTGTTACGGGGAATTTCCGCATCGATATTTTTTAGATTGTGCACGCGCGCACCATATACATTGATGTATTCTGTTTCTTCTGTCATTTATCTTAATATATTAATATCACTTTTAATCTTGTAATTAACTCCATCTGCTCCCACCGCTTCTACCACTATAAAATAAACACCTTCAGGAACATTCTTTCCATGCGCAGTACCGTCCCATCCTGCATCAATATTCTGCAATCCCCAGCGGTAAAGTTCCTGTCCCCAGCGATTGAAAACATACGCATTGAAGCGAACCAGCGACTTGTGCTTTACACGAAACACATCATTCACTCCGTCGCCATTAGGCGAAAAAGCATTCGGCACTTTAAGCTCCGATTCAGTAATACGAATCATAAAAGTACCGGAGGTATTCGTTGCTTCTGTCTCAACATCCGTCATAGTCAAACGGACATAAAACATACCGGATTCCTGAAAACTATAAATAGTTTCAGCATCAAAGCGCGTCAGGAAAATATCATTGAAAGCTGCGTCGCGAGAGAAGTTCCATTCATAACGGAAGTTTGCAGTCTCATCCGATGGCTCCCCGGAGTCTTCATCTCTCCACATAAAACGAAATTCAAGAGGAGCGGCACCCGTATAGGTATCATCCGGAGAGATAGAAACGTTCTCTTCCGGAGCTACTCCGTTTTCGGAAAGCAAAATAGCCACGGGAGACACTTCCAAGACTCCTGTCCTTCCCCCGTCAGCCCACACCGGTAAATACCCGAGCAACAGTATCGCCACACAACCGATATATGAAAACAATCCGCATCGCATAATACCTGCAAAAATAACGGTTTCCCAGCGAATATCAGCGGATACATAAGATTTTTCAGTTTTAAAATGCACAATATTATTTCTTAACGCATTCCTTTCGTTAAATTTAGGCAAAATCCTTACCTTTGCAGCTACTTTGGGAAATTGTAAACGTAAACCAACGATATCGAATGAGAACGATTAACCGGATTTTCTGCTCCTTACTGCTCGCCGGTGCATGCAGTCTCGGAGCAATTGCACAAGAGAACCAGTCATATTTTCTGCATACCATTGAAAAAGGGCAAAGCCTTTATTCCATATCCAGTATGTACGGTGTCACACAGTCGGACATCGTGAAGTTGAATCCAGGAAGCGATGAAAAAATATTTGTAGGACGCACTTTACGCATTCCACGCACCGCTGCCAATACTCAGACAGAAACTTTCCATACTATAGCCCAAGGTGAAACCTTGTATAGGCTGACCGTTAAATATGGTATATCCGCCAAAGCTATTTGTGATGCCAACCCCGGACTGAGTGCTGAGAATTTTCGCATCGGACAGGTAATACGCATACCTTCCGTCAGCGAAGCAGGTATAATTACTACGGAAACCGTTAATGAGCCTGCAATTCCCTTAATTCAGGGACCTGTACAATCTCGTTGCCGGGATATGCACAAAGTTAAGCGGAAAGAAACTGTTTACAGTATCAGTCGTGAGTATGGTATTTCCGAAGCAGAACTGATAGCAGCCAACCCGGAATTGAAAGGTGAAAACAAAATAAAGAAAGGTACTTTCCTCTGTATTCCTTATCCTACTGCGCAAGTAGAGAAGCCTACCCAGCCACAGGTAGTGCCCAGTGACACCCAATTATTCAGTGAGAACAAGAAAACAACTGAACGTTTCAGTACGATTAAAGCTGCCCTGATTCTTCCTTTCTTGGATGTTTCCAAGAGCGAGGCTGCCCGTGTGATAGAATATTATGAAGGCTTCCTCATGGCAGTAGACAGTTTGAAACGCAGCGGAGTTTCCATTGATTTGTACGCTTATAATTCCGGTCCTGAAAATGTTTCTCTGAATCCGATCCTCTCCAAAAAGGAGATGAAGGATATGGATATTATTTTCGGTCCGTTATATCCACAACAAGTCAAGCCACTGGCTGATTTCGCCCAGAAAAATGATATTCGGCTCGTGGTACCATTCTCATCAAAAGATAACAGTGTATTCCGCAACCCTGCCATCTATCAGATTAACACTCCCCAGTCATATCTTTACTCAGAAGTATATGACCACTTCGTTCGCCAATTCCCGAATGCCAATGTCATCTTTATAGAGGCCAGTACAGGCACAAAAGATAAAGCCGAATTTATCAAAGGACTAAAGGATGAACTAAAGAATCGCTCTATCCCAATGAAATCCCTGAAAGAGGATGCAACGGTAGAATCCCTGAAAACAGTGTTACGCTCTGATCGGGAAAATATATTCATCCCTACATCGGGAAGCAATGTGACTCTGATAAAAATACTACCTCAACTCACCCTATTGGTTCGTGAGAATCCGGAAAGTAACATCCATCTGTTTGGTTATCCGGAATGGCAAACCTACACCAAGGATCACTTAGAAACCTTCTTTGAACTGGATACTTACTTCTATTCATCATTCTATACCAACAATTTGTTACCTGCGGCTATCAGCTTCACCAAGAACTACCGCAGATGGTATGGTAAAGAGATGGATGAGCGTTACCCCAAATATGGAATGTTAGGCTTTGATACCGGTTATTTCTTCCTGAAAGGCTTATCACGCTATGGTTCCGAGTTAGAGAAAAATATGCAACTCATGGATCTGGTGCCTATTCAAACCGGATTCAAGTTCCAACGCGTAAACAATTGGGGTGGCTTCATCAACAAGAAAGTATTCTTTGTACGCTTCACCAAAAATTATGAATTGGTGAAACTGGATTATGATTGATAACAGAAGTTTTTAAATTCAAAGACAATGAAGATAAAAAGCATTATAGGAGCCGTCCTGCTACTTACCGTATGGGCTTTGCCCGGCAGTGCACAGATAGGCGAACAACGCCATAACTTAGCAGTAGGTTTCAACGGCGGTATCAATATCAATAGCGTCAGCTTCTCTCCTACTGTCCGGCAAAAAAACCTGATGGGCATCAATGGCGGTCTGACAATGCGCTATATCTCTGAAAAGTACTTCAGTATGATTTGCGGTGCGCAAGTGGAATTAAATTTCTCACAACATGGCTGGAGCGAATTTGATGAAGATCACCCTGAACTGGAATATACGCGTACAATGAATTATGTGGAAATCCCGCTTCTGGCACATTTGGCTTTTGGTAAAGACCGTGGAGTACAATTTTTTATCCATGCAGGTCCACAAATAGGCTTCTTTATTAGCGATACCAGAAAGAAAAACGATGCGTGGGAAAATTTCACAACCCCGGAACAGCATGATAAGGATGTGGAAAATAAATTCGATTATGGTATTACGGGAGGGGCAGGACTGGAGCTACGTACTAAAGCCGGAAATTTCCTCGTGGAAGGAAGATATTATTATGCCTTATCCGACTTTTATAAGAGTACCAAGAAAGACTATTTCTCACGTTCGGCACATGGCACTATAGTGGCTAAGATAACTTACCTGTTCGATCTCAAGAAATAATTCTAAGATATAAATAACAGAAAGCGCCCCGGAACTTTTATATAAAAGTTCCGG